>ERZ835051.586-NODE-586-length-42200-cov-4.207854_pt1 | contig 42200 bp, 34 predicted proteins | sample MGYA00519575_ERZ835051 | MGnify/ENA primary metagenome ERZ835051 (study PRJEB31850, sample SAMEA3708769) | human gut metagenome | biome: human gut; feature: human-associated habitat; material: faeces | place: China | collected 2014 ... | reverse complement strand
AGCCGGGAGCGGATGCCGCTGAAATTTTCTTCAATATCATGAATCATGCTGACCTGATTGCCGATCTTGTCCATAACGTGATCCATCGAGGCGATTGTGTCGCCGGCATTTTTGTTCAGCTTTGTGATGATTTCCTCAATATTTTCAGTGGACTGTTTGGTCTGCTCGGAGAGCATGCGGATTTCTTCGGCGACAACAGCGAACCCCCTGCCTGCTTCCCCTGCGCGCGCTGCTTCTATCGTGGCGTTCAATGCGAGAAGATTGGTCTGTGCGGAAATCTGCTGGATAATGCTGATAATTTTTAACATGTCCTGCGTATGTGCCTGCAGTGCAGTCATATTTTCCTTTACGAGCTTATTTTCAGATTCTACTTCCTCCGTCTGGGTGACAATGCTGCTCACGAGAGTCTGTCCGGTAGCTACATTTTTACCAGAAGACTGGGAGATGTTGGTAAGTGCGTCTGCGATCGACACGGTATCGGCAATGATGTCCTGAATCCGTCCGGTCATGGAAGCCTGTTCCTGAATGCTTGCGACTGTGCTCCCCATGCTTACGGTAATGTCGCCCATTGCCTGGCTGACGCAGCCGGTTGCCTCTGTCATCTCCTCGATCAGCGCATGAATGGACTGGGTGGATTCATTGACGGATGTGCCGACGGTCACGATGGAATTCATCATATCCTCCTGCTTTTTCTTGTGGGCTTCCAGTTCGGCGAGCTCCTCTGTGTTGTGCAGGACGGCCACGCGGGACGCCAGGCAGGTGATTGTGTTGATGACAATAATAATGGAGCAGATCACAAAGATCATATTGGTTTCGGAAAGAGAGTTGGTTCCAAGCACATGGACAGAGTAAACACCGTTTAAAATACAGCAGACCATATTTAATACACCGGCGCAGATTTCCAGCTTCAGGTCAAAGTACATTAACAGTGCGACAAGTATGGGAATCATAAAGAGATTATAGACAAAAAGTTTTGAGGATAGACAGCTGACTTCATAAATGATCAGAAAGCATGTAAGCGCGACATTGCGGTAGCGTATGGAAACTGGATTAAAAAAATAGAACAATGTACTAACAGCTGCAGGGAGGGCAATCATGCCAGCAATGACAAAAAGACGGAAAAGAGCATGATTTCCCTGCAGAATGGTTCCGATAAACAGAAACATCATATAGATGGAAATGATGAGAACTGTAAGCATCAGACAATAGTTGGCACGCTTTGTGGAGCGTTCCTGTAACGTTAACTCTCTTGAATCGTTCATGATAGACCTCCTTTTCCTGTACGAAAGTACCAGATGTTTGTGATACTAACATAGACCTTGGTGCAGGTCTAAGGTCAATAGGAGGTTGAAAAAATCAGGAGTCTTCCAGCGGAAGATATACTTCGTAATAATCCAGGATGACATCTGGCTGTGCTATGCTGAAGACGTAGAAAGCGTAAGCTTCCGGTTTGCAGGAAAGCTGGTGTTCTCCGGCGTATTCCAAGACGGCGGAGAGATCCCAGCACATCTCATGTTCGGTCGGAAATGCGGTTACGGTGTAGAGACAGCGGCAGCTGTCCCGTCTGGGCAGATTGGCTGGATTGAGTGGAGTGAGCGCAAGCATGGGCTCGCGGATCGCGAACTGGAGAGCACTGACCTGACAGGAACCGGACGTTTCAACGGAGAGAATGTAGCTGAAATTCCCCATAGGAAACAGTGATGAGTGAAAGACATCTTTTAACGTGCGGTAGCCTAAAAAGGCAGAATCTTGATGGTAAAGTGGATAGACTGCGGGAAGGGTACGGATACTGACAGTGTGGCTTCCGGCATTCAGGGTATCCAGATGCTGCTTCATATAGGACATCTGCTCCACTTCAAGTGTGAGACGCGCAATCTCTTTTTTGCGGGAATCAATGAAACCGGAAAAACCATCGGAGATATCTTCCAGTGTAGACACTTCGACAAGGCGCTTGATCTCGGCAATGCTCACATGTAGCTTGCGGTAGAGACAGATTCCCATGATGCGGTGAATCTGCTCGGTGTTATAGTAGCGGTAGCCGTTTTCCGGATTGCGCGTGGGCGTGACAAGTCCCTCCTTCTCGTAGAGCCGGATGGCATCCGTGGAGATATTAAGTAAAGCGGCAACTTCATGGATCGTATATTGTATCATGACAGACCTCCATAGAAAATAAGAAGTATTTCAATCACAAGATATGTCTCATTGTACCATATTCTGACAAAAAAATTAAAAGAAAAGAATGAAGAAAAAAGGATTTTATGGTACAATAATACGTCAGAGAACAGAGGGCAAAAGCAGGAGGAGAGGTTATGTTTTCCGTATCGGATATCAAAGAGGACGTGTATCCGGCAGTCTACCGGAGAGGAAAGGAATTATATGAGACAGGGGGCGTGCTGGATTTTGCGTATGATATTTATCTGGAGCATGATCTGCCGGTTGCCGAGGTACGGGCGGAAGTACGTGGAAGGGAACAGGGCAGCTACCGGGTGACGGTAGTTGTCGATGAGGAATACGGCACGGTGTCGAGCAGCAACTGTACCTGCGAGGCATTTTATAATTATGAGGGGATGTGCAAACACTGTGTCGCAGCGCTTCTTGCGTACGTCAACCGCAGACAGGCGAAGGACATTCTGGCTGCGAAGCGCACCGGACATGAGGTGGGAGAGCAGGGAAGCGCCGCGGAGGAGAAGCCTGCCGCCCCGATGCAGACGGCGGGAGCGTTCAAGACGCTTTTGAACCAGTATTCACTGCGTGCCGGCGTAAGCTATCTGATTCCGGAGAGCGTCTATGGAAAGGTGGAACTGGAGCCTTATTTTAAGATGGATTACAGTTATGCGACGGTGGAGTTTAAGATCGGAATGGAGCAGAAGTATGTATTAAAGAATATTTCTGCCTTTTTACATTCCATCGAGCGGAATGAAAAGGTGCATTACGGAAAAAAGCTGGACTTTTATCACAACAGACAGGCATTTACAGAAGATGCATGGCGGATGGTAGAGTTTATGCGGATGCAGGATGACGACAAGAAGCGCCAGAGCAGATTTCATGCCTATTATGCTTACACCGGGGGATATGAGCGCACGATGGAGCTCGATGAGGTCGGCATCGACCGTTTTTTTGACGCCATCGGGGAAATGCCATTATCTGCCGAAATCGGGTATCTGCCGGAGGAGGAGTATCATGTGCAGGAGGAAGAGCGCAAGCCGAAGCTTGAGATACGCGCAGGGGTGTCCGGTGTGTTCCTTGTGCTGGAGGATCTGCACGTCATAAGGGGGAGCAGATTTTACTATTTTTATGAAGATGGCATGATCTATCGCAGCAGTGAGGCATTAAAGGCGAAGACGGGAGATTTCTTTGACTATATGGAACGGCAGACCGGCGGGGAATGTTACATTGCGGCGGACGAGCTGCCGTCGTTCTGCAGGGATCTGCTGCCACTTTTAAGGGAGACGTTCCGGGTAACGGCGGAGGGCTTCGATGAGACGCTCTACGTCCCGAAAAAGCCGGAGTTTGAGCTGTATCTGGACAAGCAGGACAACCAGACGGTCGGTGCGAAGCTGGTCGCTGCCTACGGGGACGACAAATATAACGTATTACAGAAGATTGAGCCGGGCGAGGTTCGGGATCTCGGAGAGGAGATGCGCGTGCGCACGCTGGTCGAGCCGTACTTCAACGAATACGGGCTCGGGCAGACGATATTCATCCTCTCGCACAATGAGGACATGCTCTATCAGCTTATCAGCAGTGGTCTGCAGCGCCTCAGCGAGTATATGTCGATCTACACGACGGAGGATTTCCGGGGAATGAAAGTCGTTTCTTCACCGTCGGTTTCGGTGGGCGTTGCGCTAAAGAGCGATCTTCTGGAACTGCAGATCCACTCGGATGAGATGTCGCGCGAGGAGCTGGCATATCTTCTGACCCGGTACGACCGGAAAAAGAAATACGTCCGTCTGAAAAACGGAGATTTTCTTGATGTGCGCGAGGATGGTCTGGGGCTGCTTGCGGAGATCAGCGAGGATCTCCGCCTGACAGAATCCGGACTGAAAAAAGGTCATGTGAACGTACCAAAATACCGCGCGATGTATCTGGACGCGGCGTTAAAGAGCAATCAGGAGCTTTCCGTGGAGAAAAACCGCGAGTTCAAGGGCATGGTCCGCAATATGAAGACGATCGAGGACAGCGATTATGAGGTGCCGGATTCGCTCCGCAGTATCATGCGCGGCTACCAGAAGAGCGGTTTTCTGTGGTTAAAGACACTGCGCGAGAACGGATTCGGCGGAATCCTTGCGGACGATATGGGACTGGGCAAGACCCTGCAGGTCATCAGTCTGCTCTTGTCGGAACAGGAGAGTGCTAAGGCAGGAGAGCGGGAGTGGCACCGTTCCCTTATCGTATGCCCGGCGTCGCTCGTCTACAACTGGCAGAAAGAGATCAGCCGTTTTGCACCGCAGATCAAGACGACGCTCGTGACCGGACTCGCCACAGAGCGCCAGAGGATTGTCAGACACACGAAGGAAGGGGAAGTGCTGATTACGTCCTACGACCTGTTAAAACGCGACGTGGAGCTGTACCGTGATATGGTGTTTGCGATTCAGGTGATCGACGAGGCGCAGTATATCAAGAACCCTGGAACCCAGGCGGCAAAAGGCGTCAAGCAGATTACTGCGGGTTTCAAGCTGGCGCTGACCGGAACGCCGATCGAGAACCGGCTGAGCGAACTGTGGAGCATTTTTGATTATCTGATGCCGGGATTTTTATATACTTATCAGCGGTTCCGGGAGGAGATCGAGATCCCGATCGTGGTAAACGGGGATGAAAACCGTATGCAGCGCCTGCAGCGCATGATCCGGCCGTTTATCCTGCGCCGTCTGAAGGGGGAAGTGCTGCGGGATCTTCCGGCGAAGCTGGAGGAGAATGTCTTCGCGAAGCTCGAAGGAGAGCAGCTTGCGCTCTATGATGCCCATGTGCAGCGCATGAAGGAGAGTCTGGAGGGCAAATCCGAGAAGGAATTCCGTTCCGAGAAGATTCAGATTCTGGCGGAGCTGACGAGACTGCGGCAGATCTGCTGTGACCCTGGACTCCTGTTTGAGGGCTATAAGGGAGAATCCGCGAAGGCGCAGATGTGCATGGAACTGATCGAGAATGCGGTTGGCGCCGGGCACAAGGTGTTATTGTTCTCGCAGTTTACGTCCATGCTGGAGCGTCTGGCGGCAGGGCTTAAGAAGGCCGGGATTGACTACTATATGCTGACCGGTTCTGTCGGCAAGGAAAAGCGCATGCAGATGGTGGAGAGCTTTAACGAGGACGACGTGCCGGTATTCTGTATTTCCTTAAAGGCAGGAGGAACCGGGCTGAACCTGACGGCTGCGGATATTGTGATCCACTATGATCCGTGGTGGAACGTGGCGGTGCAGAACCAGGCAACGGACCGCGCCCACCGCATCGGGCAGAAGCATGTTGTGACGGTCTACAAGCTGGTATCCGAGGGAACAATCGAGGAGAAGATCATTGCGATACAGGAGCGCAAAAAGGAATTGGCAAAGCAGGTGCTCGAGGGGGAGGGAATGGACTCTGTTTCCTTTACCAAGGAGGAAATTCTCGAGCTTCTGGGATAAAAAGGTTGTTTTTTCGACAAATCAGTTGACAAAAAATGTGGGCTGCTATATAGTAAGGAAACAGCATTATTGGTGAATGCAGATTCCGTGAGGGAGTAGTTCGCGCAGCGCGTGATTTGTCAACAGACCGGTCGGACAGCCTGACCTGGCAAATCTTAAAGAATGAGACTCATGTATATCTTTGGCTTCACATCGCAGACGGAAGCGGTGCGCAGAGGATATACATCAGTCTCTTTTTTTATGTGTGCGCCGGCGGAAAATGCATCCGGGCTGAATGTGTATGTGCGCCCTGTGGCAGGGGCAGAATAAAATGTGGAGGTTGGTATGGCTATTTTTATTGAATTGTTGCTCATTGGAGTGGGCCTTTCGATGGACGCGTTTGCAGTGTCGATCTGTAAAGGTCTTGCGATGCGCAGGGTAAACAAGAAGCAGGCGTTTGTGATCGGTCTGTTTTTTGGAGGATTTCAGGCGCTGATGCCGTTTATCGGCTGGGCACTCGGCACACAGTTTGAGAGCTACATTACCAGTATTGATCACTGGATTGCCTTTGTGCTGCTGGCATTCATCGGCGGCAAGATGATCGCCGAGGCGGTGCGTCCGGAGGATGAGAATGTGGAGATCGACAAGCTGGATCCGCCACTCGACTTAAAAGAGATGCTTGTGCTGGCGGTGGCGACCAGTATCGATGCGCTTGCGGTCGGAATTACATTCGCATTTTTGAATTATCCGATCGGGGAGGCGGTCACGATCATCGGTCTTACCACGTTTTGTATTTCCATCGGCGGCGTCTATGTAGGCAATTTCTTTGGAAACCGCTACAAGAAAAAGGCAGAACTTGCAGGCGGCATCATCCTGGTGCTGATCGGCGTGAAGATTCTGCTGGAGCATCTCGGGTTTGTGGGATAGGTGCCGGACTACCGGAAGTTGAGATAATTTTGAGAAAATAATTACAGTAGAGAAAACAGAGAGGAATGGAGATTATTATGACAGAAATGCTTTGGGCAGTTGTGCTGCTTGTTGTTGGATTTGTGCTTCTGATTAAGGGAGCAGATTTTTTTGTGGAGGGAAGCTCTTCCGTGGCAAAGATGCTGAAAGTGCCCTCAATCATTATAGGACTTACGATCGTGGCGATGGGGACAAGCCTTCCGGAATGTGCGGTCAGTATTACGGCATCGGTAACGAACAATAATGCACTTGCAGTCAGCAATGCTATTGGCTCTAATATTTTTAATCTGATGGTGGTCTGTGGATTCTGTGCCCTTTTTAATCCACTCTATGTGGAAAAGAGTACGCTGAAAAAAGAGTTTCCGTTTTCTGTGATCTGTGCAGTCCTGCTTTTGATCTGCGGATATCTGGGAATGCAGCTTGGCAGGGCAGACGGAATCATCCTTCTTATTGTATTTGTCGCTTTTCTGGTCTGGATGGTGCGCTCGGCACTGAAAGCGCGTGCTGCTGCCGGAGATGATGAGTATGAAGTATTGCCGGTGTGGAAATGCATCGTGTTTATCGTCGGCGGTATTGTGGCGATCAAGTTCGGTGGGGATTTTGTTGTAAACGGTGCATCCACGGTTGCTGCGAAGCTGGGACTCAGCCAGAATCTGATCGGACTTACAATTGTTGCCTGTGGAACCAGCCTGCCAGAACTTGTGACCTCGGTGGTTGCAGCGCGCAAAAATGAACTGGATATGGCGCTCGGTAATGTGATCGGCTCCAATATTTTCAATATTCTGTTTGTGCTCGGTATCGCAGCAACGATCAGTCCGATCACATTTATCATGGAAAATGTGATCGATATTGTGATTCTGGTTGTGATGAGCGTACTGGTGTGGGCGTTCGCCTGGACGAAGAAGAAGCTGGACCGCTTCGAGGGCATTGTGATGCTGGCGCTCTATGCGGTCTATCTTGTGTATATCTGCATGCGGTAGCATGAAAAGATTTTGAAGAAAAAGATTTTTCCTGTTTTTTCGATTGCTGTAAAGGAAAATTGGCGTTATACTGGGGAAAAGAAAACGACAGGGAGGAAAACTTCATGGAATTTTTTGATAAGTTAAGCGAGTCACTGGTAAGTGCGGGGAAGGATGTCAGCCAGAAGGCGAAGGATGTATCCGAGATTGCAAAGTTAAAGCTGGATATCAAGTCCAAGGAGGACTATGTGCAGAAGCAGTATGAGGAGCTGGGACGCTCTTATTATGAGAAGCACAAGGATGAGGAAGAATGTGAAGAAGCAGAGCAGTTTTTCCTGATCAGGGAAGCTGTGGAGGAGATCGAGCGCATGAAAGCCGAGGTTCTGCGGATCCAGGGTTCTGCAGAATGTCCGAAGTGCGGTGCGAAGATGCCGGAAGGTGCTGTATATTGCAGCAACTGTGGTACGAAGATGGATGATATGTATGAGGAAGAGTAGCAGATACGCGGCATACCTTCCGTTTGTGCTGGTGGCGGTGATCGGACTGGTCTACCACGTCGGGATGAAGCCGATGGCGGGGGACGACATTTTTTTCCGGGATGCCACAAAAGACACGACGCTGTGGGCGTATCTGACGCAGCGCTATCTGACCTGGACGTCGCGCGTGGTGTCGGAGTGTGTACTGGTCAATGTCATACAGTGCCCGGTTTTGTGGAGAATCATTGATTTTCTGCTGTTTGCGACGCTGCCTCTTCTGCTGTCCGGTCTTTTCGGCGGCGGGAAGATGATGAACTGGTGCGCGGCAGCGGCGGTTCTGATTTTTCCGTTTCATGATATGGGTACGGCGGGATGGATTACGACAACAGTTACACATTTCTGGCCGTTCTGGGGATTTTTTTATGTGGCGTGGGTGATAAGGAAGCTTGCGCTTGCGGAGAAAATTCACCCGGCAGCGGCAGTGTCCGCGGTTCCTGTCGCGGTTGTGACAGGAAGTCATGAACAGTATGCCGTGATTATGACGCTGCTGCTCGTGCTTAGCGGCGTGTATCTGTGGAAAGCGCACAGAAGGCCGGGAAATGCAGTGCTTTTTTGGACTCTTGCGGTGATCGATGTGGTTTCACTGCTCGTAATTGCACTCTGTCCGGGCAATGCCGGACGCAATGCGGTCAGTATTGCGGATCTTCCGGTTTATGCGACGTTTGGATTCGGACAGAAGCTGTATCTGGGACTTTTGAGTATTGAGCGCGTGTTTATTGCCAATGCGGACATTGTATTTTTTCTGGTGGTGCTGATCTGGACATGGCTTGTCTGGGAGAAGACAAAAGATTACCGCAGGACGTTTCTCTCGGCGCTTCCGCTGCTCATTCTGTTCGGGCAGACAGTGTTAAGAACTGCATATCCGGGGCTCTCGGGGCTGTTCGTGATGCCGGGGGAGATTCTGGAGTGGAGCTGGAGCGATCTGTCGACGTGGATTCCTATGGTGTATCTGGCAGTGACGGTGGCAGCGATGATTTATGCGCTGTACCAGCTGTTCGGCGACGATCTGTTTACCTTCATCAGCGTGCTGCTTCTGGTGGGGTGCGGCTTTGGTGCCGGGATGGTGCTGGGCTTTATGGCGACGATCTACGTCTCGGGAGAGCGCGTGTATGCGCCGCTGTACGGGATTCTTCTGGCGGTTACACTGTTTGGCATCTGCCGGCAGCGCAACGTGTGGAAGGAGCCGGCGGCTGTGGCGGTATCTGGACGGAAAGCAGAGCCGGCGGCGGATGCGGGCGTGACTGCGGCGGTTTCCAAAGCGGCTGTGCCTTCCGCAGTGTTTCTGACGGCGCTGACAGTTGTCTGTTGTGCGGTGAACGTATTGTTTATCGTTTTGTCATTGTAAGATGGAAGTATAAAAGATAGAATATAAGTTTCATACAGGGAGCAGATTTTACAGGGCAGAATCTGCTCCCTGTTTTTTTAATACATAGTCAGAGAGAGGATATAATCCTTAAAAAATAGATCCAGATAAAGGTGAAATGAAGGTTGTTGAAGGTATAGAGGGAAATTGAGAAATGGAATCGAATAAGAAAAGGAAAAATATAATTGGCATTACACAAAGCGGTCTTATATTGGTATTGGTAGTTCTTATTGTCTGGTACAGATTAACAGGTTACAGGGGACTGCACGGGTAATAAATTATGCAGGTCTGGTACGTGGAGCCACACAGCGTGAAGTGAAGTTAGAAATTACAGGAAACCAGAATGAAGAATTAGTTCAATATCTGGATGATATTCTGAGCGGATTAAGATATCAGGATGGACATTATGATCTGATAAAGCTTCATGATAAAGAATATCAGGATAAATTACAGGTTCAGAGTGACTACTGGGAAAAATTAAAAATAGAAATTGAAGCGGTGAGAAGCAGAGGATATGAAAATACAGATATTGTAAATATGAGTGAAACTTATTTTAAGATGGCAGATGAAACGGTATCTGCAGCGGAAAATTATTCAGAAAAGATTGCGAGAAAGATTCGTACCATAGAGATTTTGTCAGCACTTGATATGTTGTGCCTGGTAATATTGGTTATTATGCAGACGCTGATGGCAATGAAGATGGCAGTGCAAAACAAGCTGTTAGAACAGAGGGCATATACAGACAGCCATACAGGATTACCCAATAAAAGTGCTTGTGAGATAATACTTAATAATAAAGAGATCATTAATGAACCGACAGCATGCATAATGTTTGATCTAAATAATTTGAAGACGGTGAATGACACAATGGGACATTCGTCAGGAGACCAGCTAATAATGAATTTTGCCCGGCTTTTACGCAGTGTGATTCCGGAAGAAGATTTTGTTGGAAGGTATGGCGGGGATGAATTCATGGCAGTTATATATCATACCAGTAAAGCGGAGGTTGAGGATATTTTAAAATACTTACGCAAGGAAAAAGATAGATTAAATGGCAATGAAAATCTTATGTCAATCGATTATGCATGCGGATGGGCGTTATCCGAAGACTATAAGGAGTGTACAATGCAGATATTATTGGATAAGGCCGATTCTTATATGTATGATAATAAACAATTATGCAAGCAGCATACCGTTTAGGTGTTTTACGGAGCGCTTTTGTTATGGCTTTAGCCAGTTGAGTACATCTGCATTTCTCAAAAGAGAAATGCAGATGCACGAAACAAACCACCACCTGCTATGCAGGTGGTGGTAATTCTTTTGGAAACATCCAGAAGATTTTATGAAAGATTAAGTCATATTGTGAATCAATGCTGGGGCTATTTTGAATTTTTCTATTCCATCGCATTTATTATAATGAAGTTGAAAATGAGGATAAGGAGTAGAAGTACAATATGATGGTAACGGATTTAAGAAGTTCATTAGAATTGTTAAAAAATATGGATCACCAGTTAATCGAAACCGATGTTGAGGTGGATCCGAATGCGGAACTTGCCGGTGTCTACAGGCATGTGGGTGCGGGCGGAACGGTTATGCGTCCAACGACAATCGATGGACCGGCGATGCTTTTTCATAAGGTAAAAGGGCATGAGGATGCGAGTGTATTGATCGGACTGCTGGCAAGCAGGGTACGTGTTGCGGCACTGCTTGGTTGCAAGAAAGAGGAACTTGGCAAGCTTCTGTGTGATGCGGCGCTGCATCCGATCGAGCCGGTTGTAACCGGGGGAAAGGCTCCGTGCCAGGAGATCATTCATCGGGCGACGGATAAAGATTTTGATTTGTTTAAGCTGGTGCCGGCTCCAACCAATGCACCGGTTGATGCTGGTCCGTATATTACGATGGGGATGTGTTATGCCACCCACCCGGATACTGGTCTCTCTGATGTGACAATACACCGGATGTGCATCCAGTCCAGGGATGAATTATCGATTTTCTTACAGCCGGGAAGCCGGCATATCGGCGCGATGGCAGAGCGGGCAACCGAGTTAAACCAGCCGCTTCCCATTTCGGTATCCATCGGTGTGGATCCGGCGATTGAAGTGGGCTCCTGTTTTGAGCCGCCGACAACACCACTCGGATATAATGAGCTTTCGATTGCGGGTGCGATCCGGAAAAAGCCGGTTGAATTAACGACGTGTGTCTCGATTAAGGAGAATGCGATCGCAAATGCAGAATATGTCATTGAAGGGGAGATACAGCCGGGAGTAAAAGTGATTGAGGATCAGAATACGCATACCGGTTATGCGATGCCTGAATTCCCAGGCTATAATGGGGCGGCAAGTCATGAATGCTGGCTGATTAAGGTCAAGGCTGTGACACACCGCAGGAATCCGATCATGCAGACGGTCATCGGACCGAGTGAGGAGCATGTGAACCTGGCGGGAATCCCTACGGAGGCAAGTATTTATAATATGATTCATAAGGCTCTGCCCGGAAAAGTCACAAATGTATATGCACACCCGTCAGGCGGTGGAAAATATATGGCGGTTCTGCAGTGCAGGAAAACGGTTCATACCGATGAGGGAAAACAGAGACAGGCTGCGCTTCTGGCATTCAGTGCCTTTCCGGAACTGAAACATGTAATTCTGGTCGATGAGGATGTGGATATTTTTGACACACGGGATGTATTGTGGGCGCTGAATACCAGATTTCAAGGGGATAAGGACATCATTACGATACCGGGAGTGCGGTGTCATCCGCTTGATCCGAGTTCTGATCCTGCATACAGTGCAAGTATCTGGGATAAGGGAATCAGTTGCAAAACAATTTTTGACTGTACAGTTCCGTTTCCTTTGAAAGATAAATTTACAAGGGCGAAATTTATGGATATTGATATGGAAAAATGGAAGGAGTTCGTATCGTAAAGGATGAGAAGAATATTAGTTGGAATAAGCGGAGCGTCCGGAGCGCCTATCACCATACGCTTTCTGCAGCGGCTGGAAGAAGAACCGGATGTAGAGACGCACCTTGTAATGACGCGCGGTGCAGCGCTTACGATCGAGCAGGAAACCGGCAGTACGGTGGAACAGGTAAAGGCGTTAGCGGATGTTGTTTATGATATACAGGAGATTGGCGCAAGACCTGCTTCGGGAAGCTTTACGATGGATGCGATGGTGATTGTGCCGTGTTCCATGAAAACCGTGGCGGGAATTGTAAGCGGTTACAGTGATAATCTGCTTCTGCGTGCAGCGGATGTAATGTTAAAGGAGTCACGCCCGCTGCTTCTGGTGGCGCGGGAGTCACCGCTTAGTCCGGTTCATTTGCGCAATCTGCATGAATTGAGTTCTATGGGGGTACAGATCATTCCACCTATGATGAGCTATTATCAGGGATTTCAGACGATTGACGAATGGACCGACAATTTTGTGGAGCGCTTATTGGCTAAGCTGGGGTTGCGAAACAGCACACAGGCATGGAAAGGCATGTGAAAATGATCGAGAGAATGGAAAAAGATATCGTACTGCTGAAAAAAAGTGTATCCATTTCACTTTGCAGGACGGACTGCGGAATTGATGTCTTAATTGTGGGTGGAGATCAGAGTCATATCGGTGCGGTCAGTATAGCAGATCCGCAGGGGCAGGTATGTACCAGAGCATTTAAGGGGCATAAGGATCAATTTATAAGCGAAAAATGGGCGAGGGCATTGTACGAAGTCTGCCAGGTTCCGGTGGTAGTGTCTGTTGGTATTCATTATGATAAAATTGATCCTGCCGGAATCAAATGTGTGGTAGATGCCATGGAAAAACAACTGGAAGAGGCTCTTGTCCTTTTCTTTATTTGAACAGCTTGTCATTGCAAAGGTTTACAAACAGCTGTGCATTTTTGGAAAGCGGCTTATCGTTCCGGTAGCATATGGAGATCTGTGAAGAAATAGGCGGTGTAATTGGCACCGTACACCACGGCGTATAGGTCCGTTTCGGACCGTTTTCCGGCAATGCCAGATGAGCGTCCATAAGGAGCGCTATGCAGTTCTGATTGGTAACCATATCCAGAATAGAATCAATGCGATGGCTTGTAAATACAATGTTGGGTACAAAATTGGCATTCTGGCATGCATCCATAGAGATCTGGTACATGAGAGAGCCTTCTTTGATAAAGCAGAACCGTTCGTCTTTCAGCTGCTGCAGTGTAACTGAGGCACTGTGGGCAAGCGGGTGCGCAATCGGCAGGAGGGCGACTAACTGGTCTTTCAGGTAAGGAATCCTTGTGATGTGAGTGTCGCTCAAAAAATTTTTTTCAAAGGTTGCTTTGTCTTCACGCTGAAAAATGATCTCGCAGTTTTCATTTTCAAGATAACTCATAAGGTGAATGGGATCATCCTCTGTGGTACGGATAGTTGCGTCCGGATACATCGTCTGAAACTGTGAGAGCAGCTGTGTGATATGGTACTGCGGCATGGAAGGAAACACACCGATCGTCAGAAGTCCGTTCTCAATGTTGCGCATTCTCTGCAGGGTGGAAATCCCCTCAAACGCAAAATGCGTAATGGATTTTGCATAGGGAAGGAAGGCTTCGCCATAGCTGGTAAGCTCTACTCTGCGGGTGGTCCGGGAAAACAGATCAACACCTAGCTCTGTCTCAAGACTCTTGATATGTTTGGATAAGGTTGACTGGTTCATATACAGCCGGTCAGATGCTTCCCAAAAATTTTTGGTTTCTGCAAGGACAACAAATTCTTTTAAATTCTCTGTATTCATAGTGGTTGCACCTTTTAAGTCAGATTTTGACTTAATTCTAAGGGAAGCAGAATTGTTTGTCAACGAAACTCAAAATATAATAAGAGTATCAAATCAATAAAGACTAGGGAGGTTTTTATTATGGAAAATAAGAAAAAGGTGCCGCTTCTGAATAAAGTGGCATACGGAATTGGAACCGGCGGGGGATGTATTTTCAACCAGATTGCGGCTGCGTTTCTGCTGAACTATTATACGGATACCGCGCTAATCAGTGCCGGGGCCATCGCGACAATGTTTCTGGTATGCCGTGTTTTTGACGGTGTAACCGATCTGATTATGGGCGGAATTGTAGATAAGACATCCAGCAGGCTTGGAAAAGCAAGACCCTGGCTGATTGCATCGGCACCGCTTACCCTCATAGGAATTGTTCTTCTCATGAATGTTCCAATGGGACTTGGCGAGAGCGGCAAGCTGGTATATGCATACATAACCTATATTTTCATGAACTGTATCATATACACCATTTACGGTATCTCAAACACAGCGCTTCTGCCGCTTATGACACATGATAAAGATGATTCGACGATGCTGGCGACATTTTCTGCATTGGGCAATAATATTATTGGTCTGATCGCGGGATCGGCAATCACACCGCTTGTTCTGCACTTTGGATGGAAAACATCAAGCGTCGTTTTAGGTGCAGTGGCATGTGCCCTGATTCTTGTTTCTGGAATATTAAACAAGGAAATGGATAATGAGCAGGAGGCAAAAGAGAGGGCGAGCATCCCTATGAGACAGCAGCTTCCGGCAACATTGAAGAACAAGTATTTCTGGTTACTGTTGTTACTTGGCGCTTTTTCGCTGATTATGAATGCCAATGCGATTGGTGCGCAGATTTTCTATTGCAATATGGTACTCAATAATCCAATGTTTATGTCGGTACTTATGACTGCCGGTCAGCTTCCTGGAATTTTTATTTTATTCCTGATGCCGGCAATCTCAAAGAAGTGGAATAAGAAGACATTCCTGCTTCTTGGCGCAGTGTTAATTATCGCGGGATTTGGAATTACGGGACTTGCAGGAGAAAATACAACCATGCTGGTAGTCGGAACCGTCGTCCGCTCACTTGGTGTCGGACCAATCCTTTCCGCTGTATTTGCCCTGGTGCCGGATGTTGTAGAATATGGAAACTGGAAATTCGGTATCCGTTCGGAAGGTTTGATTTCTTCTGCACAGTCTATCGGTTCCAAGATCGGAATCGGAATTTGGAAGTGCGCTTACCGGATGGATTCTTGCAGCAGTTGGATATAATCCGGCTGCCGAACCGACAGCAGCGATTATTAATGCAGTAAAATTTGATTATACATGGATGGGTGCAATCCTTGGCGTGATTATTCTTATCATTGTATTATTACTCGATGTGGAAAAATATGCCGATCAGTATAACCAAAGCGAAAAGAGGTAGTTTTTATGTACGATTTAACGTTTGACCCTACGAATTATGAGATAAAGAAATGTGAACTTGGAGAACGGAGCGTTACTTACCGGGCATTTGAACATATTGTTTACTGTGCGAATCCGGTGAGCAGCGTGCAGATGCTGAATCTTTTTGTCCCGGAGGCGTATTATCAGGGGGAGACGATCAACGGATACTCCCTAAAGACAGCACCGATTTTTGCACCGAATACTGTGGGGGGCTATATGGAAGGACCGGCGATGGAAGTCGGGATTGATAAGTTCAATCACAAACCAAATACAGCATTTGAAGCCTTACTTCATGGTTATGTCGTGATGTGTGCAGGCATCAGAGGACGTAATACCGGAATGCAGTCCAATGAATTTTTCGTGGGCGGCGCTGGAGAAAAAAATAATGGAGATGAAGAAAAACGCACGGGAAGGGCACCGGCTATTATTGTTGATATGAAAGCGGCGATCCGTTATATGAGACATAATGCGGAAAGTGTGCCGGGTGATGTGGAAAAAATCATTACGAATGGAACTTCCGCCGGAGGCGCGTTATCTGCATTGGCCGGAGCAACCGGTAATGCCAAAGAGTATGAACCGTATCTGAAAGCGATCGGTGCGGCGGAAGAACGTGACGATATTTTTGCAGCGAGCTGCTATTGCCCGATCCATAACCTGGAGCATGCAGATGCCGCGTATGAATGGCTGTTTCAAAAGGAAGCTGTCTTTCATATGATGAAGTTTGAGATGAGTCCGCAGGGACCGAAAATGGTTCCGGTTGTGGGAGAACTCAGCCGGGAACAAAAGGAATTATCGGCTGAACTGAAAGCACAGTTCCAGGCCTATGTGAATTCACTGGGACTTACGGACGAGGAGGGAAAGAAGCTTACGCTCGATGAGCATGGCGAGGGTTCCTTCAAGGATTATGTGATGAGCTACGTTCTGGCTTCTGCTACGAAGGAGAAAGCAACGCGTGATTCCCAGAACCGTCTGGCAGATCTGGCAGTACCGGGAAGCGGGATTGATGAGCAGGAATATCTTGCTTTCACAGGGGATCAGGCGAGTGGTCTTGATGTTGATGCATATATTGCAAAGATCACACGGATGAAGCTGACGCCGGCATTCGATTCACTGTCCTTAGACAGCCCGGAAAATGAGGAGTTTGGGGATGAACAGGTCATGGCACGGCACTTTACCGATTTTGCCTTGCAGCACTCGAAGGTGAAGGGGGATAAAGCCGATGATCAGATCATTAAACTGTTAAATCCGACAGAGTTTATCGGGAAGTGCGACACAACGAAGAACTGGAGAATCCGGCACGGAGCGTTTGACCGTGATACCTCGATCGCAATTCCGGTCATACTTGCGACCTTGCTTAAAAACAAAGGGTATGAGGTGGATTTTGCGTTGCCCTGGGGGCTGCCGCATAGCGGAGATTATGATTTGGAAGAATTGTTCCGCTGGATAGACCGGCTTGCAAAATAGGAACAAAAAGAGTGTCTGCAATAAAAACGTGATGATTTACACATAATTCTATAAAATAATGTGACAATGTGGGAAGTTGGAACAGTTTGCAAAATGAAATGTTTTCCATGTTTTATTTGACGGAAGAACGCGGCAGTGATATATATAACGTATATTGTTATATATATCACTGCCGCGCTTTTGTTGTGCCGGAGAAAATGATATTTTGCTCATCATGCCAAAGAAGCGCAGAAATACAGGCAGGAAGTACGGGAGGAGATCAATGCTTACCATCATGGAGTGGAAGACGGGCGAGTCCGCGCGGGATTACGTGACGCGGGTGCTCATAGACAATATCGTAAATGTGCATTTGGAACCGGGGGAAAAACTGCTGGAAAATGATCTGAGCGGGCAGCTCGCGGTGAGCCGCACGCCGTACCGGGAGGCGGTACTTGCGCTTGCGGAGCGGCAGCTCGTGCATATAAGACCGAAGAAAGGCACCTATGTGTCGCACATTGATTTGAAACTGGTCGAGGAGGTGCGGCATCTGCGCAGCATTGTGGAGACCGAGCTGGCAGTCATGGCATGTGACCTTCTGACGGAGGAGGATCTGGATGTGCTGCGCGAGAATATTGCCATATGGAAAATGTACATGGAGCGGAAGCAGACGGATAAGATACTGCAATATGACAAGGAATTTCACCGGCATTTCTATGAGATGTGCGACCGGAATTACTGGTATACGCTTCTGGAGAGCCTGTCGCCGCATTTTGACCGCACGACGGTGTTAAGCTTCCGCTGCCGTCCGGTCAACGGCATTGTATCCGACCACGAGGAGCTGGTGGATGCGATTGCGGCGAGGGACCGGGAGCGGGCGGCGGAGACCGCACGACGGCATATGCTCCGCTACACCGAGAACATCGACACGATCCGGCAGGCGTTTCCGGAATATTTTGCGTAGGAAAGGAGGCAGAGGGTTATGGAACTGGCAATCATTACGGCAAAACAGGTTGTGATACTGTACTGTCTGATCCTGGCCGGGTTTGCGGGTGTAAAGAGCGGTGTCATAAAGCCGGAGGCAAAAAAGGCGTTTTCCAATCTGCTGCTCTACCTGGCGGTGCCGGCGATGGTCATTCATTCCTATATCTCAAAGGCAGACCGCTCCGTGCTTGCCAGACTGCCGCAGACGTTTGCGTTCAGTGTGCTTGCGATGCTGGCCGGACTTGCGATTACGATGCTGTGTACCTGCCGGATAAAAGGAAAGGAGCGTCCGATCCTGCGGTTTGCCTGCATATTTTCCAATGCGGCATATATGGGGTTCCCGTTGATTGAGGCGCTGTTCGGCGCGGAGGGACTGATCTATGCGAGCGTGTACGTGACGGTGTTCAACATTCTGCTATGGACGGTGGGATTTGGCATGATTACAGGAACGGTAAAGCCGAAAGAGGTCGTCCGCACAGTCTGCACAAATCCGGTGCTGATTGCCGTGGTGATCGGACTGGTGATCTACCTGTGCCAGATTCCTGTGCCGGAGGTGATCGAACAGCCGCTCGCGCTGATCGGAAATATGAATACGCCGCTCTCCATGATTATTACCGGAATGATGATCGCCGGAAGCAATCTGGCGCAGATGCTTTGCGACCGGCGCATTTTATCTGTGGTGGGAATCCGCATGCTGCTGATCCCTGCCGTGTGCTTCGCGCTGTTTTTTGCATGCGGCTTTTCCGGGATGGCTGCAGGCGTGGTGCTGCTGCTGGAAGCATGCCCGAGCGCGGCGATCACCTCCGTCTTTGCGGTGCAGTATTCGTATGATGAAGAATTTGCGGCGGGCAGTGTGGTCATTACCACCCTGCTCAGCATTGTGATCCTGCCGGTATGCGCCATGCTTCTGCCGGGAATGTAGAAAACCGCGGGAAGAAGTCATGTGGAAGCCATATGGAAGCCATATGGAAGTCATATGGCTGGAAGAACCCGGAGATGGCATGGGAAGCAGGCAGGATAAGAAAAAGGAGAGAGTCACATGGAAATCAGATGTGTGTATACAGAAGGAAATCAGAATGTCATTCAGGAGGCGGTGGATCGTCTGCCCTCGGCGGGAGGCACAGTAATCGTGCCGCGCGGCGAGTGGAAAAGCGGTGCAATTCATCTGAAAAGCAATGTGAAACTGTATCTGGAAGAGGGATGTGTGATTCATTTCAGTTCCTGCATGGAGGATTACCTTCCGCCGGTATTTACACGCTGGGAAGGCGTGGAATGTTACAATTATTCGCCGCTTATCTACGCGGCAGACTGTGAGAATGTTACAATCTGCGGCACCGGTGTGTTAGACGGTGCGGGAAGCGCGTGGTGGCACTGGAAAAAGCTCCAGCAGAATGCGGCGGATCGCCTGATCCGGGCGGAAAGTCAGGGGATTGTGGTAGAAGAGCGCGTATTTGCGACCAGGGAGGATGCGCTCCGTCCCTCGTTCATCCAGTTCATAAATTGTAAGCACGTAACGTTGGAAGATTTTACGATCGAGGACGGACCGCAGTGGACGATCCACCCGGTGTATTGTGAGGATGTTGTGGTGCGCGGGGTGACGGTGAACACCAAGGGACCGAACACCGATGGCTGCAATCCGGATTCATGTAGAAAAGTGCTGATAGAGGACTGTACCTTTGAGACCGGCGATGACTGCATTGCCATCAATTCCGGGATGAACGAGGACGGATGGCGAGTGGGACGTCCCTGCGAACAGATTGAGGTGAAAAATTGCCGCTTTATAGGAGGACACGCGGCAGTGGCAATCGGAAGCGGAATGTCCGGCGGCATTTGTGATATCTGGATCCACGACTGCGTGGCCAGAGGGACCGAGCGCGGCATCCGCATCAAATCCATGCGTGGACGCGGTGGCTATGTAAAGCGGGTCAATGTGGAACGGATGCAGATGGATGAGATAGAAAAGGAAGCGATCGAGGTAAGCATGAATTACGGTTCCAGCACGGCAGTGCCGGTGTCGCAGAAGGCTCCGGAATTTTCGGAGATCCGTTTTGCCCATATAAGGGGAAACCATGCAGCCATCGGTGTCTCACTCTGCGGCCTGCCGGAAAGTCCGCTGCGGGAAATTACCCTGGAAGACGTATCGATCGCTGCAGAAGACCCGCTGCGGGAAGAGTATGTGGAAAAGTAAAATACTTTTTCTCTGGGGCGTCTGTGCTTACGAATGCTTGACTTTCCGCAGGTTTGGTGCTAATCTTAAAAAAGTCGATACACACAAACACGAGGAAAAAGAGAGTACATCTGCAGATACTTTACAGAGAGATTTCCAGCTGCGCGGTTGCAGCTTGCTGCGAGGAAATGAGGAAGGGCGGATGGAAGATGGCTTTGGAGTGGCAGGACTGAACACTGGACGTTACTAAGGACAGCGATAAGTTCTGACGGGACCGCCTGTTACAGCGGGGGATATTCGTTGCGATATCCGCAGAGGCACAGAGTGCAGATTCTGTGTGAATAGAAGTGGTACCACGGGAGTTATCCCGTCTTCTGGTGGCTGATACAGCCCCGAAGACGGGATTTTTTTGTTTTATTAGGAAGGAGCAGACAAAATGAGTGACAAGGGAAAATTTTATATGACGACCGCGATTGCCTACACATCCGGCAAGCCGCATATCGGAAATACGTATGAGATCGTGCTCGCAGATGCGATCGCGCGTTATAAGAGACTGGAGGGCTACGATGTTTATTTCCAGACCGGAACAGACGAGCATGGCCAGAAGATCCAGGAGAAGGCAGAAAAAGCAGGCATTACGCCAAAAGAATATGTAGACAATGTGGCAGGTGAGGTAAAGCGCATCTGGGATCTGATGAACACGTCCTACGATAACTTTGTCCGCACGACCGATGCAGACCATGAGAAACAGGTGCAGAAGATTTTTAAGAAGCTGTACGATCAGGGAGATATCTACAAGGGATCTTACGAGGGACTTTACTGTACGCCGTGTGAGTCCTTCTGGACAGAGTCCCAGCTGGTGGACGGCAAGTGCCCGGACTGCGGCAGAGAGGTAAAACCGGCGAAGGAGGAGGCATATTTCTTCAAGATGAGCAAATATGCGGACCGCCTGATCGAGCATATCAACACCCATCCGGAGTTCATTCAGCCGGTATCCAGAAAAAACGAGATGATGAACAATTTCCTGCTTCCGGGATTGCAGGATCTGTGTGTTTCCAGAACGTCATTTTCCTGGGGAATTCCGGTAGATTTTGACCCGAAGCATGTGGTTTATGTATGGCTGGACGCGCTGACCAACTATATCACGAAGATCGGGTATGATGTGGACGGCAATTCTTCCGATTTATTTAAAAAGAACTGGCCGGCAGACCTGCATCTGATCGGCAAGGACATCATCCGTTTCCATACGATCTACTGGCCGATTTTCCTGATGGCGCTGGATCTCCCGCTGCCGAAGCAGGTATTCGGACATCCGTGGCTCTTACAGGGCGGAGACAAGATGAGCAAATCCAAGGGAAATGTGATCTATGCGGACGATATGGTGGATCTGTTCGGCGTGGATGCAACCCGTTACTTTGTACTGCATGAGATGCCGTTTGAGAACGACGGTGTGATTACCTGGGAACTGGTGGTAGAGCGCTTTAATTCCGATCTTGCCAACATCCTTGGAAATCTCGTCAACCGTACGGTTTCCATGAGCAACAAGTATTTTGGCGGCGTGGTAAGAAGCACGGGCGTGACAGAGGAAGTGGACGAAGACTTAAAAGCGGTTGTGACCGGAGCCAGAGACAGAGTGGCACAGAAGATGAAGGATCTGCGTGTGGCAGATGCCATTTCTGAGGTATTCGGCGTGTTCCGCCGCTGCAACAAATATATCGATGAGACGGCACCGTGGGTACTTGCGAAGGACGAGGCAAAATCCGACCGTCTGGCAGAGGTGCTTTATAATCTGGCAGAGTCGATTACGGTGGGCGCATCCCTGCTGTACAGTTTCCTGCCGGACACCGCAGAGAAGATTGTGGCACAGCTTCATACACAGCTCCGCGGTTTTGAGGAACTGAATCAGTTTGGCCTGTATGAGAACGGCACGAAAGTGACCGGGACGCCGGAGATCTTATTCGCACGTCTGGATGCAAAGGATGTGATGCCGAAGGTAGAAGCGATCCGCGAGGCACAGAAGAAGGAGTTTGAGGCGGAGCAGAGAGCGCTTGGCGAGGAGACTCCTGCAGAGGAAAAAGCAGAAGACGTCATCGACATCGAGGCGAAGGAAGAAATCACATATGATGATTTTATGAAGCTTCAGTTCCAGGTGGGAGAGATTATTTCCTGTGAGGCTGTGGAGAAGTCGAAGAAGCTTCTGTGCTCCCAGGTAAGAGTCGGCAGCGAGGTGAAGCAGATCGTTTCCGGTATCCGTAAATATTACACGCCGGAAGAGATGGTCGGTAAAAAAGTGATGGTACTGGTAAACTTAAAGCCTGCGAAGCTTGCGGGAGTTCTCTCAGAGGGGATGCTTTTATGCGCTGAGGATGCGGAAGGCAATCTGGCGCTGATGACGCCGGAGAAACCGATGCCGGCAGGTGCTGAAATATGTTAAAAGGAGACACCGGAGCGAAACGGACATGGTTTTATGAAAATGGTGCATTTGTGGCGGCGGCGCTTGCCGCCGCCCTTTGGCATGTGGTATTGTCCACGAATGTCGGCGATGATATGGTCTATTTTAAAACCCTTCTGGACGGTAACAGTTCACTCGGCGAGATCCTGGCACATCGCTATGAGACATGGTCATCGCGCATGGTGATCGAGGCGGTGTTAATTCCACTGGTGCACTGTCCGCTGCTCTGGAAAATCCTTGATATTGTCATCTTTACATCCCTCCCAGTGCTGCTCTGCGGACTGTTGGGCGTGACCGGGCGCGGACGCTGGTTTGTAGCCGGACTGGTGCTGCTCTATCCGTTTGCGGATATGGCATCCGCCGGGTGGATTGCGACGACGACCAATTATCTCTGGCCGCTCTGGGGCGTTCTGGTGATCGGCATGTTGTTAAAGCAGCTTCGCTGCGGCAGAAAAGTGCCGGTGTGGGAGGCGGTAGCAGCGCTTTTAGCGTGTGCTTATGCGGGCAGCCAGGAACAGGCTGCGGTGCTGCTACTTCTGCTGTTTGGCATGGAAGTGCTGCATTATATCTCGGAAAAGTGTATGAAACAGCCGCTTCTCTATGCATTATGCGGCATAGATATTATCTCTCTCGTATATATTCTCAGCTGTCCGGGAAATGCAATCCGGAGCGCGCAGGAGATGGCGGGGAGAATGCCGGAGTTCGCTGATTTTACATTCGCAGAGAAGCTCTACATGGGACTTGCCAATGTGGAACGGATCTTTATCGCGGAGCTTGATCCGGTCTATTGCGTTGTGGCAGCAGTGCTTGTGCTGCTTGTGTACCGTAAGACAGGCGATTACCGTAAGACGCTTTTGGCGGGGATTCCGGCGCTGCTGCTGTTTGGACAGGCGGTGGTGCGTGTCAGCCACCCATCCTTGAAAAAGGTGTTCGTGCGACCGGAACAGACGACACACTGGGACTGGCATGCTCTGGTAACCTATATGCCGCTGGTATTTCTGGTACTGTCTGTTTGGGGGATTCTATACGCCCTGTGGCAGCTGGCGGACGGCGCGTGGAAGCATTACCTGTGGACGGCGTTTTTACTGGCAGGCGGTTTTGCCATGGGGGTGGTTATGGGATTTTCACCGACAATTTACGCATCGGCTAACCGGCCGTACCTCTATCTGTATTTTGTGCTGATCTATGTGTGTGTGGATGCCGTGTGGAACATGGGTGGCATGAAGGCTGTCTGGAAGACAGGCAGTTCGGATGTTGTGCAAAAGACGGGCAATGCAGATGTTGCGCAGAACAAAAGCGGTGCATACAGTGAGCGGAAAATGCCGGTGTCTGAAAAACTGATGTTTACCGTACTCGGGCTTCTGGTGCTGGTAAATATTCTGGATGTGACACGGATGTGCTGGCTGCTTGGAAGATTTCTGTGACCTTTTATAACGGAAATCCGCTGTTTCATGCAGGAAGCCTAACAAAAAATCCAATTTCAGCCGATGTATACCATATGAACGGATTCAGTCAGGGATACATTCAGGGAGGAATGTGGATATGGGAATCAGCATCAATGCACCGGGAAGCGTGAGCAGTCAGGCATCGATGACAGGCACACTTTCCATCCGAAAAAGCACAAATACATTTGAGCAGATGGCGGGGGTCAGTAGTTCAGGGAGAACCTCGAAAAAACAGCTCAATTATAATCACAGAGATATTTCCGGACAGCTGCTCCGGGCGAAGAAGCCGCAGAGTGCATCTGCGGCGCTGACCCGTGCAAAGAGCAAGGTGTCTATGCTTCAGCGTGCGGCGGCATCCGGGCAGTATGATTCCAGGGAAGTGGCGGATGCGCTTGCGCATGCGAGACGGATGGTGCGCTGTGCGCAGCTGAAAGTGCGCAATCTGCGCGAGGAAGAGCGCGAGCAGCAGTCTGCGCAGAAGGAAAACAGCGGTAAGAGCCTGCAGAAGGAACATGAAGTGAAGCGTCGTGTGGCACAGAAAGAGCGTCAGCTCAAGCAGAAGGTATCGATTGAGAATACGCAGGAAGTGCTTCGGCAGAAGAAAAAGAAGAATGAGATGGCGCAGAAGCAGCAGAGACACCGCGCGCAGGAGCGGGGCAGGATTGCGGAAGCGGATTTCAAATACATCAAGTCACAGCTCGAGGCTGGCAAAGGCTTTGGCGGCGGCAGTTCTTATTGTGAGGATAGCGGATTTACACTGGATATCAGTGATGCCGCAATGTCAATGGCGGAGCTCGAGATGATGGCGCAGAATCAGATTGAAGCGGAGGCAGAGGCGGAAGTGGAAGCGGAGATGTCACTTACCGACGGAGGAACGCTTGCAGTTGCGACCGCGGGAGCCGTGACGGCGGGCAGCGGAGCGAGAACTGCACCTGACGCAACGACAGCCACTGCCGGCGCGTCCGTGGATGTGTCAGTGTAACAAAACGGCGAGGGACACTGCCCCATGAAGCAGGCGGTGTCCTTTGAAGGCTAAGTCATATTATAAGAAAATCACACTTTTCGATTTCAGGTAGAATGCACAGGAAATATTTTGTTCAAAAAATGTGGCATTTCTAACCAGCCGGTGGCTACATCTGCGATGATTCGTGTCTTTCCAAGTTTGGAGCACTCCGCGGAGTGTGTCCGCAAGCCAGAAGACAATTTTATGACTTTTGTGTGTCCCTTATTGGCACCAATGAGCAGAACATAACCGCGCGAAGCCGATGTCTGAATTGGCATCTGCCCTATTTTCAATAGCAGATGCCAACGAGTTTCGGTTCGCGCGGTTTTATATTGTCTGTGAAGCGGTGCCATTAGGGACACTAGAAAGTCCGCTCATTGTCTGTGGCTTGTCGGACACCCTCCGGGAGAGTCCAAACGTGGAAGAGACACGAAATCAGATGCAGTCATCCGGCTGGAAGAACTGCACACATTTTTTTCAATAAATCTTTCCTATGCAGTTCTACCTGAAATCTATAGAATGTGTTTTGGATAATATGACTTAGCACTTCAAAGGACAGCGTTGCCTGCCTATGTGGCAGTGCTCCTGCGCTGTTTTGCTGCGACAGCAGTCAGGGCGAACATGGCGGCGGCAAAGAGGACCTGGATGCCGATGCATTTCCAGTAAAAGCCCAGGTCGAAGACTTCCTTTCCGAATCCCGCCAGCATATTGTTGGCGCGGATGTACCAGTAAGCGGGAAGGAAACGTCCTACGGCAAGTACGGAACCGGAGAGCATGGACTGCGGGACAAAGACACCGCAGAGAAAGGACATGGACAGACCGACGATATTTGCCAGCATATTTAATACGTTGTCATCCGGCGAGAACGTCGAGATGAGCAGGGAGAGTGCAGCCGTAAAAAACAGGAAAGCGAGGCTGTTTAAGATTGCATAGCCGACATACGGCTGCAGCATGGCTTTCTGGTAGAATACGAGACCAAGCAGCAGAAAGAGCAGCCAGATGCCGAGACTGTACAGGAGACAGCCGGATGCCATGGCAAGAGTACGTGTTCTTCCGGGAAGAGCGGAGCACGCCGTCCGGGCTTTCATGTCGCGGCTGTTTAAGGTAACCAGAATCGGAGCCATGCCGGCGAACAGGATTGCCAGAAAGATATACGGAAGATACTGGAAAAAATAAAAAACCATGCTGTTGGTGTCGGCGTCGGACATCTGAAAAGATGTGACGGAGACTTTGGGAAGGTCGGAAATGGTATGATCCGTATGGTCGATGGCCTCGGCAATGGTGTCACCGCCCGCCAGGTAGAGCTGCAGTGCCTGCACATACTGCGTAATCTGGTTGTCCACGTACTGGCTGCTGCTGCTTCCCGGAATTGTCAGGGAGGAGACAAGGTCTTTGGTCTCGCCGGCGAGCACCCGGTCTTCAAATCCTTCCGGGATGACCATGGCATAGTTGAGCGTGCGGTAGTAGATTGCATCTAACAGTGCGGTGTCCTCTCCAGGCTCCGGTGTTGTTACCTGGTGGATGGATGCGAGGTAATCGCACAGAGCGCGGCTTGCATCCGTGTTGTCTTCATCTGTAATGGCGATAGAGCGCTGGCTGGCTTTGAAGTTCTCGTTGATGGAATCCTGCGAGAGTGCCGACAGCAGCAGGGTAATCACCGCATAGATGCCCAAATAGATCAATGCGGCATTTCGCCGTTTTTTTGCGATTGCGAAAAATGCTTTAAAGACTGGCATATTTTTTCCTCCTTACCAGTGCAAGACCGCCGAGACAGAAAAGTGCCGAGAGTAACAGAAGTCCTGCGATATTTGTAAAAAACCGTGTGTAGGATGGGTACACGACGAGTGAATACAGCGCATCGGAGATGAGAGCTGCAGGATTGATGCGGTTGAGCAGCGGGCAGAAATCTTCCACAAGTGCACGCATGTTTCCGATCATCAGACCGCTTAAAAAGCAGCAGATCATAATTGCAGCCATCAGGAAACCAAACTTGGTCTCTTTGGAAAACTGCCCGATACAACCGACCAGAAATCCCAGACTCAGCCCGGCAAGACAACCGCAGAGGCAGGTCAGCGCCACACCGCCGAGATGGTTTCCGAAATCAACCTTAAGAACCAGTGTCAGATAGGCAATGGTGATCAGCAAGGAGGAAAACTCAAAAATCAGAGCTCCGGTCAGATCACCGAGGGTGGCAAGCAGCCGGGGAACCGGCGAGACATTGCGTCTGGCACCCAGATCTGACAGATTTGCCTGATTGGAGATGGCGAGCGTGTTGCCGATCATGGCAGCATAGAGGCAGGTCATGGCAATCAGATTGAAAAAGTAAGTAAGGGATTCATCCACGGAGCCGGCACCAAGGGATTCGTGCCGGATATAGCTGACTTCCGTAGAAACCGCATCAAGCAGTGCCGGAAGCTTCGTGGGATCTTTCATTGCGGCCTGGGCGATGGCACTGTATTCTATGTTGAAACGATCCACAAGCACACTTAAAATACTCTGGTACAGAGGATCGGAAGTCATCTCTGCGGAGAGTGTCAGCGATAGAGGATACGTGGAAACATCCTTGGCGGATGCGGCATTTCTATAATCGGAAACGGTTGGCAGATCAGCGGTAATGATGCCGTAGACTTCTTTTGCTTTCAGCAGTTCACTGGCATCCGCAGCGGAAGCATAGGTAACTTCAAGGAACTGATCTTCGCCGGGTTTGGACAGGGAATCAAACATGGAGCGCAGCTCGGAGGATTCCTCTTGCATCACAACTGCAACCGGGATGGCGGAAAAACTTTCGCCACTTCCCAGTCCGCCGAATGCAAAATGGAACATCGTTCCGAGCAGAAGTGGAAAAGCGACACACCAGAATACCTGACCTTTATCCCGCAGCAGATTAAGCAGTGTATATTTCATCGTATGAAAAAACATGGTGGTACCTCCTAATCACGAAGTTCTTTTCCGGTAATTTCCAGAAAGACGTCATTTAAGGTCGGAAGTTCGGAATAGACTCTTCCGAAAGACACATTCTGTTCCTGCAGATAGTTCAGAATGTGCGGCAGATTGTGGGAACCGCCGCTGCACAGCACTTTTAAGCAGTGATGTTCAAAGGTCACCTCATAGACGTGCTTTATGTCACGGATCGCTGCAATCTGCGCAGGAAGAAGATCCAGAATATCAATCGAGATGATCTCGCTCTTTTTGATCATTCGTTTTAACTCTTCCGTGGTTCCAATGGCAAGATTTTTGCCTTTGTCCATAATGGCGATCCGGGTACAGATCTGCTCCACCTCCTCCATATAGTGGGAAGTGTAAATGATCGTGGCGCCATTGCGGTTTAACTCCTGGATTCCCTCCAGAATTTTATTGCGGCTCTGTGGGTCAACCGCCACAGTCGGCTCGTCGAGAATGATGAGCTTTGGCTTGTGGGCAATTCCGCACGCGATATTCAGACGGCGCAGCAGACCACCGGAAAGCTTTTTCGGATAAAATTTGCGGAAATCGTTGAGACCGACAAAATCGATGGCATCTTCCACATACTGGCGCCGGAGCGCTTTGTCGCGGATATACAGACCACAGAAATAATCAATGTTTTCATAGACGGTCAATTCCTGAAAGACAGCGACATTTTGCATGACAACGCCGATCTGACGTTTCAGATCGTAGCTGTCCGGCCGCATTTCCCGACCGAAGACCCGGACGGTTCCCTTGTCAAAGGCAAGCAGTGCAAGGATGCAGTTGATGGTTGTCGTCTTTCCGGAGCCGTTTGGTCCAAGCAGACCGAAGATCTCACCTTCCTCAATTGTGAGATTGAAGTGATCGAGGGCGACAAGCTCCTGATAGCGTTTTACCAGATTTTCTATTTCTACAACAGGTACTGACATAACAAATCCTCCTCATTTGATGGTAATTACAGTATAGCGGGTGACGCCCGGCGGTACCAGTGAGCAGCGTCAGATGTTTGATGTGACAAATGTCATAAATCTCTTATTTTTCAAAAAAGATGTGGCGGCAGCCCTGTAATGATGATATGGTTATCATAACGTGTGCGGGAAAGTGGAAGATATCCCGGAAATATGGCGGCATATGTGGACAGGGAGAGGGTAGAATGAAGCGGATTGTGGATAAAGGACTGTTGCTTGCCGGCGGTCTGCTTATGGCGGGACAGTCGGGAAGGCTTGCAGCGCCGGTCATAGCGTTGCTGTTGGCGATGACTGCGGCGGCATATGGCAGCTGTGTGGACAACAGACGATGGCATTGTGTGTGCCTTGCGGGGATGTTTGCGGTCTGCTTTATCCTGCCGGAACTCTGTTTTTTCGTGCCGGTTCTTCTGTATGACTGTGCGGAAAAAAAGGAGATGCGGCTCTGGTTCTTGAGTGTTCCGGGGCTCGCTTTTTTCTATCGGGAACAGATTATCCGGCAGCCCTTTTTGTGGGCGGCGGACGGTATGCTGATCGTGGCTGCGATATTGCTGGCGTGCAGAACGGGCAGAATTCTGTATCTGGAACAGGAGATGATCCGTCTTCGGGATACCAGCACGGAATTGAATCTGGTGCTGCAGGAAAAAAACAAGAACCTGATGGAAAAACAGGATTATGAGATCTACCTTGCGACATTGCGGGAGCGCAACCGCATTGCAAGAGAGATTCATGATAATGTGGGGCATATGCTTTCAAGAAGTATTCTGCAGATGGGGGCACTGATTACGATTCATAAGGAGGAGCCGCTGCACGGACAGCTCGCCGGGGTGGGGGAGACGTTAAATCAGGCGATGAACAGTATCCGTGAGAGCGTGCACGATCTGCACGATGAGTCCATTGATCTGCGGCAGTCCATTGCGGAGGCGACCCGTGAGATGAAGGAGCACTATCAGCTCACGGTTGATTACGATATGTCTCCGGAGATTCCACGCAATGTAAAGTACTGCTTTATCACAGCGGTAAAAGAAGCCATGTCGAATATTGCAAAACACTCCGATGCGGATAAGATCTCCGTGATTTTGCGGGAGCACCCGGCGTTCTATCAGATGACCGTTGAGGACAACGGAACGGTGGGACGAAAGGGACAGAGCGGACCATTGTGGGAGGAAGAGGTCGTCCGTATGGACGGAAAGGAAGGGATTGGTCTTTCTAATATGAAGGAGCGCGTGCAGGCACTGGGCGGAACCTTCCGGATTCATACGGAAAAGGGATTTGTGATCTTTATTTCGATTCCCAAGAGGGATAAAATGTAGATACGGTAATGAAGGCTGGGAGAGAGAAAAATGAGAGTTCTGGTGGTTGATGATGATAAACTGGTGGCAGTATCCCTAAAAACGATTCTGGAAGCTGACGGGGAGATTACGGTCGTGGGTCTTGGAGAGGCGGGAGATGACGCCATCCGGCTTTATCGGGAGCAGCATCCTGATATTCTGCTGATGGATATCCGCATGCAGGGAATGTCCGGATTGGATGCAGCTGAATGTATCTTAAAAGAAGATCAAGCGGCAAAAATTTTGTTTTTGACAACCTTTTCCGATGACGAATACATTGTAAAGGCACTGAATATGGGAGCGAAGGGGTATCTGCTGAAACAGGACTTTGAGTCGATCGTTCCGGCACTCAAGGCTGTCTACGGCGGGCAGAGTGTATTCGGCGGACAGATTATGGGAAAAATTCCGGTGCTTCTGGCAGGAAAAGGCAGCTTTTCCTATCATGATTACGACATCAGTGAGAAGGAGCAGGGCATTATTGAACTGGTGGCAGAAGGCTTAAGCAACCGGGAGATTGCAGAAAAATTGTATTTGAGCGAGGGTACGGTGCGCAATTATATCAGCACCATACTGGATAAATTAAAGTTACGAGACCGCACACAGCTGGCAGTCTTTTATTATAAGAACTGCGGCTGAGCCGGCGGTACAGCAATCGCACAGAAGCTGTGCCGACAGACAGCGACATGAAAGAGACGGCAATGCAGCAACAGGGAAGATGAGGAAAACAATGATATTTGAGACACATGCACATTATGATGATGAAGTATTTAATGAGGATAGAGGGCAATTATTAGCTGGGCTCCCGGAAAAGGGAATCGGGAGGGTGATTAACGTCGGCGCGTCCATTGAGACGACGAGGACGACACTCGCGTTGGCGGAGGCGTATGATTACATCTATGCCGCCGTGGGTGTGCATCCGAGCGATATTGACGGGCTGAACGAGGAGACATATTCCTGGCTCAAAGCGCAGACGGCACATCCGAAGACGGTAGCGGTGGGAGAGATTGGTCTGGATTATTACTGGGACAAGGAGCCGGAAGTACAGGCAGCGCAGCGGGAATGGTTCGTGCGCCAGCTGACACTCGCAGGGGAAACAGATCTGCCGGTAATTATCCACTCGCGTGACGCGGCGGAGGATACCATGCGGATCTTAAAAGAGACCGGAAGATTCCGGGAACATCCCGGTGTCATTCACTGTTACTCGTACTCGCCGGAGCAGGCAAAAGAGTATGTGAAGATGGGATACTGCATTGGTGTGGGCGGTGTGGTTACCTTTAAAAATGCAAAGAAACTCAGGCAGACGGTGGAGCAGATCTCTCTGGAACACATTCTGTTGGAGACGGACTGCCCGTATATGGCGCCCGAGCCGCACCGGGGAACCCGCAACGATTCCTCCAACCTCTCTTATGTGGCTGCCAGGATTGCGGAGATCAAAGGCGTCTCTGTGCAGGAGGTGGAGCAGACGACCTGGGAAAATGCCTGCCGTGTATTCGGCGTCCGGTAGGTGTCTGCCCGAATCAGCAGAAGCGGGAATATTCCGGGGTGTCTGCCCAATAGCGCTTCGGGATCAACTGCATCTGCAAGCCCGGATTTTTGCGGGATTCTATGGCAATGTGATCAAAAAAGGTCAGCCAGAGCTGCCGGAAGGCTTCCTCGTCGGAGGAATACCGGCTGACTTTCTCCAGATCCAGATCTGCGGCATCTGTGAGAATGTAGCTGGAAAGCGCTTTGTGCACCGCGACAGACTGATGTGTGGCGTCATAGATCATAAAGTTCTCGGAGGGCAGACGGTCGGTGAAATGCTCTGCCAGATAGGGAAGGACGTTGTCCTTCGGATGGATCGTGGCAAAGAGAACGCCGTTCTCAAGCTCGGAGAAGCGCAGAAATTCGAGATGATGGCAGGCTTCGCGGTTGGTCGCCCGGCAGAGCTCAAAAATCCGGTAGACACACGGTTCGCCTAAGGAAAGAAGCACTTTCTGACCGTCTCCGCTTGCGAGTGCGAGGAGGATGGTCTCATAGATGGCGTCTGCCTTGTCCATCTTCCTGCCGGAGGATGGCTCGCCGGACATTGCTGCCTGATAGATCGACTCATAGAACTGCATGCCGAAACGGGACGTGATGGTGCGGATCACCTTGCCGGTCTTATCCGCGGAAGGAGCCACGTGAATATATTCGGAAAAAAGCTCGTAATTCTCCGGTTCGCCGGTGGCAAGTCGGATATTGCGGTGACCGAGCCGGCTTGCGCAGGCGTCATAGACACCGGTAAAGATACCTTCAAGACTGTCCTCACAGATAAATACATACATGTAAAATACCTCTTTTCTATGTGTAATCAGGGCGGTGGGCTCACAGGGCAAGCCCGGTGTCAAACAGCGACAACTGCTGATAACCGCTGTTGCGGAGCTCCGTTGGAACTTGCGTGTGGTCTGCCATGAGATGAGAGCAGATATAGTCCTCGTCGAGCTTCGTGCGGTACATCATCCGGCCGGAACAGGTGATGAAATACAGGGCGCGCTTTAGCACAACGCCGATCTTTTTCAGATCGTCATAGGTGAGCGCGGTATCCCGTCTGGCGGCGACGATCCGCTGGGCGGACTTGTATCCGATTCCGGGTACGCGCAGAAGAGTCTGATAACTGGCGCGGTTGATCTCGACCGGAAATGTGTCGAGATGACGCAATGCCCAGTCACACTTGGGATCCAGATAAATATTAAAGTTCGGGCGGTCTTCCGACAGAAGCTCATCCACATGAAAGCGGTAATAGCGCAGCAGCCAGTCTGCCTGGTACAGGCGGTGCTCGCGCAGCAGCGGAGGTCCGCCGGGGAGCACCGGCAGTGACGAATCGCCGTTGACATTGATGAATGCAGAGTAGAAAACGCGCTTCAGATGAAACTTCTCATAGAGTGCCTCGGACACACGCATAATCTGATAGTCGTTCTCCGGGGTAGCACCGATAATCATCTGTGTGCTTTGCCCGGCGGGCACGAACTTCGGCGCTTTGCGGTAGACCATCAGTTCATTCTGGTTCTCCGTGATGCCATTCTGGATCTGGCGCATGGGGGAGAGAATCGTGTGTCTTGATTTGCAGGGAGCAAGCTGCTTCAGTCCGTTTGCCGTGGGAAGCTCAAGATTGATGCTCATGCGGTCCGCAAGAAACCCTGCTTTTTCAATCAGTGCCGGGTCAGCGCCGGGGATCGCTTTTACGTGGATGTAGCCGTTGAAGTGGTGGACGGTACGGAGCTGGTAGAGCGTCTGGTAAATCAGATCCATGGTGTAATTCGGACTGATGAGGATGCCGGAACTTAAGAACAGACCCTCGATATAATTGCGCCGGTAGAATTCCATGGTGAGCGTGCAGATCTCATCCGGGGTAAAGGAGGCGCGGGGAACGTCGGAGTTGCAGTTGTTCTGGCAGTAGGCACAGTTAAAAATACACTCGTTGGTGAACAGGATCTTGAGCAGGGAGATGCATCTTCCGTCTGCAGCAAATGCATGGCACACGCCGGGAGTCAGACAATTCCCCATGTGCCTGCCGTCTCCCCTGCGGTCGGCGCCGCTTGAGGTACATGCCACGTCGTACTTCGCGGCATCGGTAAGGATGGCAAGCTTCTCCATGAGGGAGAGATTCTGCTGAATGTTCATGTGAAAACACCTCCTGGCAAAACAAATGTTCGGTTAAAGAATAGCACATATGTTCGACAAAAGCAATACAAAATCGAATATTTGTTCGAGAAATATTATGGTTCACTTGGACAGTGGGTATATGGTATAATGTACGTAAGCAATGAGCAGTGCCAGACGTGACAGTCACGAGATATGCCTGCTTGCAGGCTATATATCGCGACTGTTGCGGATGATAGGGCGAAGGCCCGTTAGTCCGGGAAATCTATGATTTCCTGGACGAGCACTGCGAAGACGTGACATTTGCCGGAGCGGGCATCGGAGACTTTAGACGGATGATAGGGCGAATGCCCGTCAGTCCGGGAAATCTATGATTTCCTGGACGAGCACTGCGAAGATGTGACATTTGCCGTAGCGGAGTCGTACAGATAGAAGCCCCCGGACGGGCTTTGGAATGGAGAAAGATGGATACAGATATTTTTGAGCAGTTCCCGGATCGGGAAACATTTGACAAATACTGGAACGAGAATTATCAGCCGGTGACATACGAGGATGTGCGCGAGGCGTTCACGGATTTTGTGAAGTCTGCGGACGGTCACATCTACCTCTCGGACTACGAGGAGAAGGGGATGATCTCACGGGAAGATTTTAAGGAAAACCTCTCGCAGGAGGCACAGTTTACATTTGAGGACGGACTGACGGAAGTTTTTTACGATAAGAATCCGGAGCTTTATGAGACGGCGTTTGCGCTCTATGAGGAGTCAAAGCTTACCGGAAAGGGAGATGCATCGGTGGCGCAGACGTTTCACGAGACGTTTCGCGCGCTCTATGCAGAGTTTCTGAACAGACTGTATGATGAGGTGCTGGCAGCATGGCAACATTAGGAATCCCGCAGAATACGATTGCGGTTCTGCAGAAGTATCATTTTAATTTTCAGAAAAAGTTCGGACAGAATTTTCTCATTGATACCCATGTGCTCGAGCGCATTATTGAGGCGGCGGGCATTACGAAGGATGACTTTGTGCTGGAGATCGGACCGGGCATCGGCACGATGACCCAGTATCTGTGTGAAAATGCCAGAGAGGTGACGGCGGTGGAGATCGACCAGAACCTGATCCCGATTCTGGCGGACACGCTTAGCGCTTATGACAATGTGACGGTTATCAATGAGGACATTTTGAAGCTGGATATTGTAAAGCTCGCGGAGGAGAAGAATGCCGGGAAACCGATCAAGGTGGTGGCAAATCTTCCGTATTATATTACCACGCCGATTATCATGGGGCTGTTTGAGAGCCATGTGCCGATTGACAGCATTACGATCATGGTGCAGAAGGAAGTCGCAGACAGGATGCAGGTCGGACCGGGGACGAAGGATTACGGTGCGCTCTCGCTGGCGGTGCAGTATTATGCAAAGCCGGAGATTATCGCAAACGTGCCGCCGAACTGCTTTATGCCGCGGCCGAATGTCGGCAGCGCGGTGATAAGGCTGACGCGTCATGAGACCGTGCCGGTGCAGGTGGAGGATGAAAAGCTGATGTTCCGGCTGATCCGGGCATCTTTTAACCAGAGACGCAAGACGCTTGCGAACGGTCTGAATAATTCGCCGGAGATTCATCTCTCCAAGGAAGTGATTCAGGAAAGCATTGAGGAGCTTGGCGTGCCGGTGACCATCCGTGGAGAGGCGCTTACATTGGAACAGTTTGCGGCGCTCTCGAATATTATCGGACGCAGAATGAAGCAGCAGGCATAGAGAGAACAGGGGGAAACAGACAATGGATGGACAACAGAACAATCAGAGTGGATGGAACAGGAACGAGGCGCCCAGAACATACGGTGAAGATACGAAAATGTATCAGAACCGGCAGAACGCGTCGCAGCAGCCGAATTACGGAAATAATCAGAATGCATATCAGCAGCCGAATTACGGAAACGGTCAGAACCCGTATCAGCAGCCGAATTACGGAAATGGTCAGAACGCATATCAGCAGCCGAATTACGGAAACGGTCAGAACACATATCAGCAGCCGAATTACGGAAACGGCCAGAACCCGTATCAGCAGCCGAATTATGGAAACTGGCAGGGAAATCCCTACCCGCAGGAGCAGCACGGTCCGGTATCCGATGTTCTGTGCAATATTCTTCTGGTGATCTTTATGGCGCAGATTATCATCAATTTTGTGGTATTTGGCGCGACATGGAACGCGATGGCGGGGGAAGGAATAGACGCTTATCTCGACGGATCCGTGAGTCTTGGCAGCCCGGTGCAGATGCTTTCCATGTTTTCCAATCTGCTGTTTGTGGCGATGCTTGTGCTGTTGATTCTGGATATTGTAAAAATCAGCAATCAGAAATACAAGATCACCGGTCTGGTGCTGTTTGCGATTTTCTTAAGACCGGGCTATTACATCTGGAGAGCACATGTGCTTAAGAGAAAAATGACGTTTCCGATCATCTATACCATCGCTTACAGTGGAGTGACCGTGGCATACTTTTTCTATTCGTTTTATAAAGTTTTTTCACTGACATTTGGGATTATGCAGAGTCTGAACTAGTGCCGCGGCTTTGTAGGAATGGAAGATCTCCTTGGTTCATATAATAATGGACAAGGAGATTTTTTTATGCGGAAAAAATGGAAATACTATATTGATAGAATGCTTACTTTCGCGCTGATCGGCATATTATTGCCGCTTTTTGTTACGATAATATGTCAGCGTATGCGGCTGGAGGAAGTGATATACGGCACGTACGACGCGATGACGGAGGCGGCAGAAAGAGAGGGCGGGGAGGAACTGGAGGAACAGCTGCCCCTGATTCTGGCGAAGGAGATCCGTGCGGACGCGGAAGATGCGGCGCTTAAGGCGCAGTGCGTGATTGCGCGGACAACACTGTACGATGCCGCGGCGAGAGGGGAGGAACAGCCGGCTGCTTTTTCGGAGGAAGAATTAAGGCAGGCGCTGGGGGAAACATATGAAAAGACCATGGAACGGCTTGAGACGTGCGTGGAGGAGACGAGTGGGCAGGTGCTCTCCTGGAACGGTGGCTATGCGTATGCTGCATATCATGCGATCAGTGCAGGAAGTACGAGAGATATGAGCCGGTCGGCGGAAGCGGCGGTGCCATATCTTCCCGCGGTGGAGTGCCCGGCGGATCTGACGGCGGAGGGCACGCTCTCGGTCATTTATTGTGAGGAAACGGACATTTTAAAGCGGTGCGGGGAGCATTTTGCGGAGGCAGACGTGTCCGCGGTGTCTGAGATCCAGGTTACAGAGCGGGATGCGGCGGGCTATGTACAGCAGGTCATGCTGGGGGAGTATGTCTGCACCGGGGAAGCGTTCCGTGAGGCGATGGGCTGGAATTCCGCGTGTTTTACGATCACGCAGATGGGGGAAAATGTGCGGATCGTGACAAGGGGACTGGGACACGGGTACGGACTGAGCCAGAATGAGGCGCGCGCGATGGCGCAGGAAGGAACCTCTTACGAGGAGATTTTACAATATTTTTTTCCGGGAACAACGCTTGTGACAGCGGATCAGATAAAATAGGCGACGCTCTGCATAAACCATCCGTGCAGGGGGAACAATAGGAATAAAAATAAATAATATGGATGGTGAAAAAAATGAGAAAAAGCAGATTTTGGGCATTCCTCGGGCGTAAACAATATGTGATTGCGGGGGCGATTGTGATTGCGGCAGCAGTTGCGACCACGGTAATTTACAGCGATCATGAACAACAGCAGCGCGAACAGCTGGAGGAAGAACTGGCACAGGAAAACACACCGGAGGAAGCCGGACTTGTCGCTGCGACGGAAAGTACGGAACAGACAGCACAGGCATCCGCAGTTATTCCGCCGGAGCAGACCGCGGAGACGGAAAAGCTGGAGCAGAAAGCGGCAGAGACGACAGAGAGTACGGAAGTGGCGCAGGTGAAAAAAGAAGCGGAGAATGAGACCGCAGAGACGGGAGCAGGGGTCAATGCCCTTCATTTTGATCCGGAGGACGGCATGCTCTGGCCGATGGAGGGAAATGTGATCTTAAATTACAGCATGGATTCTACCATATACTTTGCGACGCTGGATCAGTACAAATACAATCCGGCGGTGATTATCGCGGGAGAGGTCAACAATAAGGTATATTCCGTCGCAAAGGGAAAAGTCATCGGTCTCTCCAACAACGAGGAGACCGGCTGTACGATGACGGTTGACCTGGGAGACGGCTACCGCGCGATCTACGGACAGTTAAAGGAGCCGAACTTTGCGGTGGGTGATTATGTGGAATCCGGCCATGTGCTGGGCTACGTGGCAGAGCCGACGAAATATTATTCGATGGAGGGCAGCAATCTGTATTTTGCGCTGCAAAAAGACGGACAGCCTGTCGATCCGGTAGCATTTTTTCAGAGCTAGTTTGTAAAAGGAAGACACCGGTTCTTGAATATGTTGGATTTCTTCATTATAATGAAACAAGAGATAAGGGAGGAATCGGTACATGGAATTCAAGGAATACAGTAAAGCTGTGATGGCGTGGGTGGACGGAGTGATGCAGAACCGCGGCGCCGATGCCGAGAAAACATTGAAATACTGTGCAGATATCGAACAATATGCAAAACAGACGGGGGATCCAAAGCTTCTGGGGTTTGCCTACTATTATGCGGGCGAGACCTACTATGTGCTCAATGAGGGCGAGCAGCTTCTTAAGACCATTACCAGAGCCATCACCTATCTGGATCAGGCGGAGCAGTGGGACATGGTTGCCAGGGCTTATAATATCCTTGCGATTGCCTTTTTGAACCGTGGAAATACGCCGATTGCGCTGGATTACTATCTGACCGGACTCGGTTATTGTAAAAAATATAAGCTGGCGAACGAAGAAAACGTCATCAACCTGAATCTCGGAACCCTCTATCTGGGCAACGAACAGTGGAATGAGGCGCAGAGATATTTTGAAAAAGTCTCCTCCGATATCAAGGCATATCCGGAGACCCCGAATTATTACGGGCTGATGAGCTGTGTAGCGGTCTGTCTGGGGCGGTGCTTTATGCAGCGGGAACAGAATGAACGCGTGCAGGCACAGATGGATTATCTGGATCAGGTCTGCTGGGAGCACATGCAGAAGATCGAGCGGCTCTCGGCGCTGATTTTTAAGGCGGAATATTATCACCACGTGGGAAGAATCACACTCCGTGAGGAATGTATTGAGCAGATCCGCGGACTTGTGGATATGGACATGGCGGTTATGGATATTTTTGATGATGTGTACGGGCTGTGCAGACTGTTGCTGGAGATCGATAAGGAAGACGTCTTCTGGGACATCGTGGCGGTATTGGAAAAATTGACGAAAAATGCCAATATTGCGAATCTACAGCGGAAAATAGTTTCCTTAAAAATCCTCTGCTATCGCAGGAAACAGGACGAGGCGGCTTATCTTGAGGAGGCGGGCCGGTTCTATGAACTGACCGAGGCTCTGGATCGGGAGAACCATTATATGATCGCCAACATGCTCTCTGTGCGCAGATCATTAGAACATGCGAATGAGAAGCGGCGGGAGATGGAGAAAGCGAATGAGCGTCTGCTGGAGAAGTCCGAGACGGATCCGCTGACGCGGCTGGCGAACCGGTTCCGGTTGAATGATTATCTGGAGCGGGCGTTTGAGCGGGCGCGGGATGACCATAGAGCATTTGCGGTAGAGATTCTCGACATCGACTACTTCAAGGAATATAATGATAACTACGGCCATCAGGCGGGAGATGCCTGCATCATGGCGATTGCGGATGAGCTGCGGAAAATGCAGAGCCGCGACACCTTCTGCGCGCGGTACGGCGGGGATGAGTTTATCATTATTTACGAATACAAGACGGAGGACGAGGTTTTTTCCATGGCGGACAGTCTGCGGGAGCGTATTCTTGACAGGCGGATCGAGCATGTGTGTTCGAAGGCGCTTCCGGTTGTCACAATCTCGCAGGGAATCTGTTTTGACGTGGCTCCGGAGGGAAGCCGGAGCTGGGATTTCCTGCATGCGGCGGATATGATGCTCTACGAGGTGAAAAAGCGCAGCCGCAACAATATTTCGCTCGGACATCTGGATGCAAAAGAGGCGAGATACGGAGAAGAGAGGAAACTTTTATAGATTCCGGCATAGAATATACTGTAACGGAAAATCCGCAATCGAGCCTTTTACTTTTACCGAAGCGCAGCAGTATGAAAAAGTACAGATCAAGTAAAGTACGCATCTGTCGATTGCTTTTCATAGGAGTATTGCCCAAAGCCGCGAGCGGATTTGGGTTACATAGACAGAAGTTCGGAGATTTGCGCATTTCTTGACAAAAGAGAGATGCCGTGCTATGATTCAAAATACTGCGCAGTCGGCAGAGGTGGGCACTTTCTGCCGGTGCTGGGCATGCGTCAGAGAATTGGCTCTGGCGTGACAGAAAGGAAAAAGATGGAAACAGTTAGATTTGATGAGTTAGATTTATATCCTCAGGTGTTAAGAGCGATTGCGGATATGGGATTTGAGGAGGCAACGCCGATTCAGAGCCAGGCGATTCCGGTTGTGATGTCGGGCGTGGATGTGATCGGACAGGCACAGACAGGTACCGGTAAGACGGCATCCTTTGGTATTCCGGTGCTTCACAAGGTAGACCCGAACAGCAGAAAGACGCAGGTAATCATTCTCTCTCCGACCAGAGAGCTTGCCATTCAGGTGGCGGACGAGATCCGCAAACTTGCCAAGTATATGCACGGGGTCAAGGTGCTTCCGGTGTATGGCGGCCAGGAGATCGGACGCCAGATCAAGGCGTTAAAAGGCGGCGCGCAGATTATCGTCGGAACGCCGGGACGCGTGATGGATCATCTGCGCCGCAAGACGATCCGCTGTGATGCGATCCACACGGTGGTACTCGATGAGGCGGACGAGATGCTGAACATGGGCTTCCGCGATGACATCGAGACGATTCTTGAGTATATTCCGGCGGAGGGACGTCAGACGATCCTTTTCTCCGCGACGATGCCGAAGCCGATTCTCGATATTACCAGGAAATATCAGCACGATGCGGTCAACATCAAGGTGGTAAAAAAAGAGCTGACGGTTCCGAGCATTGAGCAGTATTACTACGATGTCAAGCGCAGCGACAAGGTAGAAGTCTTAACGCGGCTTCTCGATTACTACAATCCGAAGCTCTCGCTGGTATTCTGCAATACCAAGCGGATGGTGGACGAACTTGCGGAAGAATTAAAGGGACGCGGCTATTTTGCAGAGGGACTGCACGGAGATATGAAGCAGTCGCAGCGTGACCGCGTGATGAAAGGATTCCGCAGCGGCAAGACCGAGATCCTTATTGCGACCGATGTGGCGGCGCGCGGAATCGACGTTGATGATGTGGAAGCCGTTTTCAACTACGACATTCCGCAGGACGACGAATACTACGTACACCGGATCGGCAGAACAGGACGTGCGGGACGTACCGGACGCGCCTTTACTTTCGTGAAGGGAAAGGAAGTCTACAAGCTGAAGGATATCATGCGCTACTGCAAGACCAAGATCGTGGCGATGCCGATTCCGTCTACGGATGATGTGGCACAGATCAAGGCAGAGAAGGTCATGGAGGAGATCGGCAGGATCATCGACGAGGAGAATCTGTCGGACATGATCGACATGATCGAGCGCCAGGTGAATGCTTCGGATTACACCGCAATGGATATTGCAGCGGCATTTTTGAAGCAGGCACTCGGTCAGGTCAATCTCGACAACGGCAGCGACGCTGACTACGACTTCGACAATACCGGCGCGGAGGAAGGGATGGTGCGTCTCTTTATCAACATCGGTAAAAAAGACCGCGTCAAGCCGGGAGACATTCTCGGGGCGATCGCCGGGGAGTCCGGCATGCCAGGCAAGCTGGTCGGCGCGATCGACATGTATGACAAGTATACCTTTGTGGAAGTGCCGAGAGAGTACGGCAGAGAAGTCCTCGAGGGAATGAAGAACACCAAGATCAAAGGGCGCTCTGTCAATATGGAACCGGCAAATCAAAGGTAGATTTAATAAATGGAACGCTATCGGAATCTGGAATTGCCGCAATAAGCATAGACCTCTTTGGGGTGATAAGTAATATTATAAGAAATAGATACTTAAAAGTTCCAGATAAACATGCGGCGGCAAATTCTGACCGCAAAATCCGGTATTTCTAACCATGCCGCAGCTGGCATCCGTGATGATCCGTGT
>ERZ835051.583-NODE-583-length-42284-cov-4.660849_pt1 | contig 42284 bp, 36 predicted proteins | sample MGYA00519575_ERZ835051 | MGnify/ENA primary metagenome ERZ835051 (study PRJEB31850, sample SAMEA3708769) | human gut metagenome | biome: human gut; feature: human-associated habitat; material: faeces | place: China | collected 2014 ... | reverse complement strand
GCTCTGATTTTTAAGAGCTCCACTGCCGTGTTTTTCAAAATTTCATAGGCATACAAATTTTAAATTTTTATTAATTATTTTATTCAAGGTATATATTAATTCGTTTACGAGAAAGTGTCGTATCGCTATTCTGAGCAGGAGTTGCAACTTCCCATTTTATCGGAGCAGTCATGCTCAAATAATCCAAGATTTGAAAAATATCTTCTCCGGTAAAGGTCGCACGGTAATTATACTCGGTATTCTTTTTATTTACGAAATTAATGTCAACATTATAACGACGAGAAAGGAACTTAAATATCTTATCCAACGAGGCATTCCTAAAGACAACCTTCCCATCTTTCCATGCAGTTTTTTCATAAGTTTCAATCGATTTCACATATGTATTTTTATCTTGGCGGTCATAATAGAAACACTCCCCGGGTCTAAGAGCCATATTAACATTTCCGTCTGTATTTTCAACATTCACCCGTCCTTCTTCCAATACTACCTCGATCGTACACTCATCATCATAAGCACTCACATTAAACTTCGTTCCCGTAACCCGAACGCTCAATCCTCCCGGAGTATTTACATAAAAAGGATGTTCCTTATCCGACTCCACCTCAAAATAAGCCTCTCCCCGTATTTCTACTCTCCGGGATTCTTCACTAAAACGGGTCGGATAACGTAACCAACTTCCCGAATTAAGCCAGACATACGATTTATCAGGTAACTGATACTTAGAGATCGTTCCCGGAGCAGCATTCACTTCAACATAAGTAATATCTGCAAACGAGTCTTTTATCTGAAAATAACCCAAAATTCCGGTCAGACCGATGAGCGGAAGAACAATAATCGCCGCCACACGACTAAATATCTCGAATATATGAGAACGCCTATTGGTATGTATACGGGACAATACTTTTTTATATGCCTTACGAGTATCGATCTCCGACAACTCGGTCATTTGTTTGTCCAAATCCAACAACTTCTTTACAGAAACTAATAACGCAGCATTTTCTTCCGAAAGTTGCTCCTCTATCTTTTTCCCCTCCTCGGGGTCGAGTTTCCCGCTATAATAATCAAAGACTTTTTGAGGTTGGGGTTTTATATTTTCTGAAATCTTTTCCATATCTGTATTTTGCATATTCGTTTAATAGACAAACAGACCCAGCAAAAACAGACAGCTACGACATAAGTTTTTTATAAAAATCTGATTTCGTACACTTTAGAAATATCACAAAATACCTTATGCTATTTTGGAGATAAAAAGAGAGAACCAGAAAACATCAAAGCATTAAATAAAAAGCGTTTTTCAAAAAAATAAAAACAGATTAATCCTTGTATATTCCATTTTTTTCTACTTATTTAGCCTTTGATTTTTCAATTTGACAAAATCATTTTAGTGTTTACAAATCGGGTTACAATGATTTATTACTTTTGGATATAATATAAAATTGATTGGCATCATACTTTTTCTATATGCGACACAAAAAACGGAGTTAAAATCCCAAAAGTTCTTTGTAAAATTTATCTTTTGTATTTCAGTCGGAGATTAATCATAATCGATCGGAAATAAAACCAACGATTTGAAGTTATTCTATTTAAAATTGCAGAAATGAGTAGTTTAATCCAAACATCTTAGACCTTATAATTGTAAATCTTAAATTTAATCTGACTGAACTATACGCTTTTTACAAAATATAAAGACAGTTGATTTTGTAGACAAACTCTATGCAGAAAATAAACAGATACCTCAATTTTTAGAAATGCTTTTACAAAATAACGGCATAATTCAAATTAAGTTTACAAAGGGATATGCAGGCTGATGAATTATTAATAGAAATATCAGAGAATAATAGTCAAAAAGCTTTCAAATTACTGTTTGAATCCTATTATCCATCTTTATGTATATTCGGCCGCCGTTATATCGAATCAGAAGAGGTCGTTGAAGACGTGGTTCAAGACGTTTTTACATCCTTATGGGAAAACCGCCATAGAATAAATATCGAAACTTCTGCAAAGAACTATTTGATTACCATGACCCGAAATTTCTGTCTGAATTACTTACAAAGAAACCGGATAGAACAAAATTACATACAAGGAAAAATGACAAACCCGTTCGAGATCGGCAGTAACGATCTGGAAGAAGTCGTTCTTTTCTCCGAACTTAAATCTTTGATGATAGAAACTCTGAAAACACTGCCTTTTGAATACCAACAGGTATTCATTATGAGCCGGTTCGAAAACAAAAATTACCGCGAAATTGCTGAAACTTTAGGTATATCGGTAAAGTCGGTAGAACGTTATAAAATGCGCACAGAGATGAAACTCCGTGAAAACTTGCAAGACTACATCTCTATTATGATTATCGTAATGATCATACAAATTCTTGCGGAAATGAATCATTGACAATAAAATTTCTCTCAAACCCGGCCCGAGCAAAATTCAGACAGTTCTAACATTTGATTTGACGTTTTTTCAGGTATCGGGCCGGGGTTTCTCCGATGCTTTTAACAAAAGCACGATTAAATGTAGATAGAGAGTTGAAACCGCTTAATTCGGCTATTTCCATTAAAGTCCTGCGTTCATCCGATGAGAGCAGAGCACAAGCCTCCTTTATTCTGAATCCGTTTACATATTCATAGAAAGTCGTGTCGAGATCGTTATTTAAATATTCCGACAGATAAGTACGGTTTGTCCCTATTGCCGTCGCCACTTCGGTAAGAGTCAGTTTAGGATTTAGAAACATTCGTTCATTTTCCATATATTCTTGCAATTTTTTAAAGGGAAAATTTTGTATCTCATGAGACCCTTTCTGTTCAGGTTTCGGCATAAATAATCTGGACGTACTCGGCATTTCTATAACCGAATGTTTTTGGGATAACCGATAAATATAAGTCCAAACGATAATAGATATTGCATAATAAGCGGCATCGCTCAACCAATTTTCTTCCCAAAGGAGAATGGTCCAGAGTACAAGACATATATATAATGCTGTTATAGCCTTGCGTACCCATGAAATACTCAAGTTCTCGATATCCGAGAAATTGTTTTTTATATAATTGTCACGACGGGAACTTGCCATGAAAACAATAACAGTAATTATTGTTCCGAAAACAAGGGCATATAACATTGCCGCCTTGAAAATAACAGAAGACGGGTATATGATGTATGCGACTATAAATAATACCGAAGGCATAGACATTCCTATGATTCTGCGTAATGTGACCCATCCGGGAGAGATAACTTCGAAGAAAAAAAGAGCCATTAACGGAACATATAACATATCGGTACTCATTGTTATACTCGTTATATACGGGTTGTACCATACGCCTTTTATCAAAAATCCCATATCCTTGAATTCGAGGAATGCAAGAAAAATCATGCTACAGAAAAGCAACCTCATCATATTGCTGCGGTGTCTTAAAGGATATAACTGAATACTGGCAAGTATAAAGAACATAAATGCTGCACCATGTATAAAATGTGCTAAGTTCTCATAAAATGGATTCATTGTTCATCTCGTTAATCTATTCTGACAAATAGGGCTTTATTTACAAAGATATAAGAATTATAAAATTTATACAACACATGCAGTTTAATGATTATTGCATATATTAATATTATAATCATTTTATTGTGAACATATTATAGTAAAAATTCGGTTTGAAGATTTGAGTCTGTCCAAATTTTGCCAAGATTGGCTTTGAGAGTTCCATTTGAGTATATATTCTTGTTTTTATAAGAATGACAGCAGCTTTCTGACAAATGAAAACGAGAAAACAAGCCGGATAACATTTTTTATCGGAAAACTCAAGCTGTCCCTAATATTCTATGTCATTTTTATCGAATGACTCCTTTTTTTGTTTTAATGACACGATAATTTATTTATTGAATATTCTTTTTATCGATTGATTCCCTGAATATTTCGGGTTATTCTCATATTTGCTTTCAACTTAATTCCAAAATATTTTTACAAATTCATCAATAATCTACACCTATCGTATGAAGAAGTATAGTTATCTACTACTTATTTTCCTATCCGTTTACTTCACCGGATGTGAAAAAGATGAGACCATAACAGAACTTGAAGAAGCGACATTATCCGTTTCTCCCGAAAATCTGAATTTCGACGAAAACAATCCGTCAAACAATCAAATTACCATTATCTCCAATGTCTCATGGAGTATAAATGTCAGCAACAACGCTTTGAAAGTCGACAAAAGCGAAGGCGGGCCCGGAGAAAACAAAGTTTCTGTAACCGATATCCCCGCAGGCGAAACCTATATGCTTACGATCTCTACCGTAAAAAGAAACGAGACAGATAAAACAATATCAAAAAGTATCGCCGTAACTCGTCAACCGAAAGGCTTCACCAGCGAAACAGTCTATTACGATAATCTCGACAAAGCAATTTGGAGCGGAAGCGGAAACCCATTTATAGACCAATGGGACGGTTATATAAATGCGACGGGAACGGGTGCTGAAAACATCGAATATACGGGACGAACCGTTTCTGTTCGAAACAATTTTCAATCTTCGGGATATGCAGGAGCATCTCGCAAAAATGCATTCTATTTCGGAGGAAAAGATGCTTATGTGACGGTCAATAATATACAACTTCAACCCGGGCAAACGTCTTTTCAGCTCTCTTTCGGATGTTGTAAATTCGAAGGCGACTTCGATACATCTTCCAATATCAAAGTATATATCAGCGGAAACGGAAGTTCGATGAAACCTCTTGCCTACAACCGGTCTACAACAAACTCTTGGGCGCTGGCAACCGCTCTGTTCAGTATACATAACACAGTTCCCCAAACACTATCCATCATGTTCGTAGCCGACGACTACAATATCAGAATGGATGACATCAAACTGGTAACGAGCAATCAGTCGACAGAGCAAATATTCGATTTCTCCACAACGAACTATTCATGTGTAGAGACACCCAAAACTATCAAAACCAATAGTAATTACAAATATGTTACACATTTTGCCGAAACATTGATAAGCCAAAAGCATGTACGCAATTACACGGCATGTTACGACACATACCGACACAATCCCATGTGGGTGGCCTATCCTGTACACCAATGTTACCATGAAAAAGGGTTCGGACGTACAAATCCCGATCCTTGGCGTCCCGACCCGAAATTTTCGGCAAGCCAGCAATCTGTTATCTACCCGAGTGACTGGAACGATTGGCCTTGGTCAATGAACGGTAATGAACCGACCGACTTATACTATTATTGGACTCCTTATAACAATAAAAACTTTACCAAAGGACATTTACTGCGCTCGGCCGATCGAGGTGGCGCTGGAAGCGAAATGAACATACAGACTTTCTATCCCACCAATATTGCTCCCGAAGCATACCTATACGGAGATCATTGGAGCAAAGTGGAAGAGTTGTTATCCGATACATGGGAATGTTCCGATACGACATACGTCGTTGCAGGATGTTATTATGCAAATGATGGTTACAAAACTTATGATGCAAGTAATTGGAATACCCTGTCGACTTTATCCAAAGAATGCGTAATTCCAACAGCTCGATACAAAGTAATACTTCGTACCAAAAACGGAAGTTCAGGTAAACCGATCGCCGAATGTTCACCGGACGAAGTTATGGCAATCGGATTCTGGTTTCCGCAGAATCTTAACAACGAAAATCCGAGTACGACACCTCCGTTAAGCAACTATATATACTCGGTATCTGAAATAGAACAAAAGATCGGCAACGAATTCGAATTTTTCCCGACAGCTCCTGCCGAAGTTAAAAATCGAGTAAACATCAATGACTGGCCGGGACTGAACTAAAAATCTGTCTAAATTTTCCAATAAAATAGAGTTTAGACAGGTCTTAAAACTCTATCAATGAAAAGACCTGCCCGACAAATGGGGAATGCCGGACAGGTCTTCTTTATATACCGATCAACGAAAACTCAAATAATCGCAGTACGATATAGTCTTCAAAAGAAAAATAAAACCGGTATTTCAACAAAATAATAAGTGGCATATAAACAAAAAAATGGTTGTCTCGCGACAACCAATCTTCGTTAACCTTAAATCTAATACCATGAAAAACACGGTACAAATATACAGAAAACATGTTATACAACACATTAATTACTAAACAAAATATTTTGTATTAACTTTATTTAAACTCTAAAAAAAACAATCTGAATCATTCATGACAAGTCTGCCCAAATTTTCGAATTCCATGTAGCAAAATATAAATCGAAATTAATACCAATTATAAATAATAAAACTATTATGAAAAGACGATTTTTAACCGATATTTTTTACTATTCAGCGATAACAATACGGGTTTTATCGATTTTTTTTTGCACAATAATTTTTTTTATCTTATTTTTGTAATAATCAAAAAAGCATATACTACCTGTACAGAATGATTTTTTGATTAAACTATTCTATATATTTTGGTTACTCGACAGCCATTCCGTGAGGAAAGGCTGTCGTTGTTTTTATATTCCGACTCAACAACTTCGCACCAATAAAAAATTAAAGACGACCTGACAGTTCTAATATCTCAGCAGGGGAATCCACGATATAGCAAGCACCGTTTTCTACCAACTCTTCACAAGTGCGGAAACCCCATGTCACACCCACAGAAGTAACCGTCGCCGCTGCAGCCGTTTGCATATCTACCCCCGAATCTCCGACATATAGCGTCTCATTTGCCGATACACCATTCACCCGAAGTATTTCTTTTACAATGACCGGATCAGGTTTTACCGGAATTCCCTCACGCTGACCGAGTATCGTAGAAAAAACGATGTCTTTAAAATAATAATGCACCAACTTCTCCGTACCTTCTTGATACTTATTCGAAGCAACAGCCAAAGCAATGCCTTTATGTTGCAATTCTCTTAATAGTTCGGAAATGCCCGGATAAGGAACTGTCAAGCATGTATTGTTTTGGGTATAATGTTCTAAAAAGAAACCTCTCATCCTTCCTATATTTTCCGGAGTACGCGCATTCTCGGGAAGTGCCCTTTCAAAAAGTTTATTTATTCCGTTCCCGACAAAATAATTATAAGCATCAGTTTCATGTTCAGGAAAACCACATTGCTTTAATGCATAATTGGTACTCCCTGCCAAATCACTGATCGTATTCAGTAAAGTACCGTCCAGATCAAATATTACCAATTTTATCATCTTCTTCTGTTTTTTATGGAACGAAAGTAAAAAAAATAGGTTTACCATACAAACAGACTCTTTTTATGTTTTACAGCATAGTCAATCTACACACCACAACACATAAAACAATAATAATCAACATATTAAATACAATCAAATTAAAATGTGCACGCACACACAATAAAAAATATTATAAATACCCGATATTTTTCGCTACATTTGCGAATCATAAATGTGTACGCACACACAGCATAAAATAGCTCATGACCGATAAAACAAAAAATGTTCGCATTTCAGATATTGCCCGTATGGCAGGAGTATCCGTCGGAACAGTCGACCGGATTCTGCATAACAGAGGAAAAGTATCTAAAACAGCCCAAGAAAAAGTAAACCGAGTATTGCAAGAAGTTGAATACCGGCCCAATCTCATGGCTCGGTCGCTGGCATTGAAAAAGCAATTCAATATCGCTGCTTTGATTCCGGCTTTCCGGCCGGGAGAATATTGGGAAAAGGCTGCGGAAGGGATAGACAAAGCTGCCGGAGAGCTGAACGACTACAACATTGTCGTTCAAAAAATATTCTTCGACCAATATGACCAAACCTCATTCGAGCACGTTTGTGAAACGGTTCTTTCTGATGAATTTAACGGGGTACTGATCGGAACATTATTTTCAGACTCGGTAACCGAACTCTCTGCCCGCCTCGATGAAAAACAGATACCATACGTGTATATCGATTCCAATATCCCCGAAAACAATCAATTGGCATATTTCGGAACCAATTCTTATGACGGAGGATATATTGCCGCAAAATTGCTTACGGGGAAAATAGCACAAGGAAGCGATATTCTCATCGGAAAAATAATTAGGGAACGAAACAACAGTTCTACTCAGGTCAAAAATAGAGAAAAGGGTTTTATGGAATATCTCCATAAAACTGGTTTCTCCGGTCATGTCTTCTCGTGCGAACTGCATATCGACAAACCCGAATATAATGAAAAAATCCTAAACCGGATATTCAAAGCCAATCCCGGTATAAAAGGAGCTGTCGTATTTAATTCGGTATGTTGCGTATTGGCAGATTACTTGGAGAACAACGGTAAAAGAGAGATAAAGCTGGTGGGATATGACCTTATCGAAAGAAATATACGACATCTGTCAGAAGGGACGATTACATGGCTTATCGCCCAACGCCCCGAGATACAAGGATACAACGGAATAAAAGCATTGGGGAATTTTCTGACATACGGTAAAAAAGCGCCTCGAATCAACTTTATGCCGATAGATATTCTTATTAAAGAAAATATCGGCTATTATCAAAACAATAATCTTTAAAACTTAATATTACAATTATGGCAAATCTATTCAGTGTAAAAGACAAAGTAGTGGTAATGACCGGAGCTGCCGGTATTCTCGGACGTACGATATCTTCATATCTTGCCGGAGAAGGTGCAAAAATGGTTATCCTCGATCGTAATGAAGAAGCGGGAAACGAACTGGTAAATAACATTAAAGCTGCCGGAAACGAAGCCATATTTTTATATACCGACGTGCTAAACAAAGAAGTTCTATTGCAAAACAAAAAAGATATTATCGCCAAATACGGACATATAGATGTATTGCTTAACGCAGCAGGAGGTAATATGGCGGGTGCTACGATTCCTCCCGAAAAGACGATTTTCGATCTTGACGTGGAGGCTTTCCGAAAAGTTGTCGATTTGAATCTTTTCGGTACGGTATTACCCACAATGGTATTCGCAGAAGAGATGGCGAAACAAAAAGAGGGAGCTATCGTAAATTTCAGCTCCGAATCGGCTCTACGTCCACTAACCCGTGTCGTAGGCTATGGTGCAGCAAAAGCCGCAATATCGAACTTTACAAAATATATGGCCGGCGAACTTGCTCTGAAATTCGGACCGGGATTGCGTGTCAACGCCATTGCTCCGGGATTTTTCCTGACCGAACAAAACCGCACTTTATTAACTAATCCCGACGGTTCACTGACCGACCGCTCACGTGTTATCCTCGCTCATACACCATTCGGACGTTTCGGTGAACCGGAAGAACTTGTCGGCACGATCCAATACCTGATCAGCGACGCCTCGAAATTCGTAAGCGGAACAGTGGCTATCGTCGACGGAGGATTCGACGCATTCTCGATTTAATAACCAACTTAGAAAATTACAGATATGATTTTATGCGAACAAACATGGCGCTGGTACGGACCGAATGACCCTGTCAGCCTGCAAGATATAAAACAAGCCGGAGCTACCGGAATCGTAAACGCCCTGCATCAAATTCCCAACGGAGAAGTATGGACTGTTGAAGAGATCATGAAACGCAAAAAAATGATCGAAGATGCCGGACTCAAATGGTCGGTCGTAGAGAGTGTTCCGGTACACGAGCACATAAAAACCCAGACCGGGGATTTCCAGAAATATATCGATAATTATAAAGAAAGTTTACGGAATCTCGCTCAATGCGGCATATATATCGTGACTTATAACTTCATGCCGGTACTCGACTGGACTCGTACCGATCTCGCCTATACCATGCCCGACGGATCGAAAGCCTTGCGTTTCGAACGGGCGGCTTTTCTTGCCTTCGACCTTTTTATACTGAAAAGACCGGGTGCTGAAAAAGAATATTCCGATGAAGAAAAGGCCAAGGCAAAAGCCCGTTATGATCAAATGAGCGAAGCCGACAAACAATTACTGATACGCAACATGATTGCCGGGTTGCCGGGATCGGAAGAGAGTTTTACCGTAGAACAATTTCAGGAAGCCCTCGATCGGTATAAAAACATAGACGCAGAAAAACTACGTGCTAATCTGATCTATTTCTTAAAAGAAATCACTCCGGTAGCTGACGAAGTCAGCGTAAAATTAGTCATTCATCCGGATGACCCCCCCTACCCGATTTTGGGATTGCCAAGAATATTGAGTACCGAAGAAGATTTCAGAAAACTGATCGAAGCTGTTCCGAACGAATCGAACGGACTTTGTCTGTGTACCGGATCATTCGGTGTACGGGGAGACAATGATCTTGCCGGAATGATGGAACGTTTCGGCGACCGCATCAATTTTGTACATTTGAGAAGTACGCAACGGGATGAAGAGGGAAATTTCTATGAAGCCAATCATCTCGAAGGAAATGTCGATATGTATAACGTAATGAAAAATTTCCTACTGTTGCAACAACGTAGAGGCGTTTCCATACCGATGCGTCCCGACCATGGACACCAAATGATAGATGACCTCCACAAAAAAACCAATCCCGGATATTCTTGTTTGGGTCGGATGCGTGGTTTGGCCGAATTACGCGGATTGGAAATCGGCATCGCGAAATCACTATTTAAATAAGACATCCATTCTATACATAACTGACCTTTATTTCCGGGTTTCGGAAATAAAGGTCAGTTATTTTTTATATTTAATGTAGGTTCGTCTATAAGAGACTGTCTAAATTTTACTTGAGCAAAGTTGTAGAGAAGTCCATACGAATAGTCAGTTCCACTCTCGGGAGGAGAACGTACCGACACTGTTTTTACAAAAAAAATGCCCTTCCGAAATTTAGTTTCGGAAAGGCATTCCAACTTTTCGCAAATCTTACTTACTTCACGAATTTACCGGAACGAATAACTTTTCCGTATTGCATACGAACAATATAAGCTCCGTTTGCAAAATCTGCTACACTATATTTATCAGGATTAGTCAGATATTTAACCAAACCACCGTCGACACTGTAAATCCAAGCCTTATCAACATTTATAAAGTTAATCACATTGTCGGCAACATAGAAGCTCGACACTTCGCTATTAACGTTGTTGATACCTTCCGGAGTCTGATCGAGGCCTTCCGGCTCTTCTGCAATACCTTGATCGTGAGTGTCAACTGGAAGAGGGCGCGGTTCGTTTTCACCGACAATTTCAACACCGAAATCCATAGAGAATCCCTTATTATGATAACCCGATGGGATAAACGATCCTGCAAACCAAGCATCGGAGAACACGATGCGCAGACGACTATTTCCCGGACGGGCATCTTCCGGTATAGTAAATGTATAGGTAATACCTTCTGTTTCAAATTCGGGAGTAGCTGCACGAATTTTACCTAAACGGAAAAGAAGTTCACCTCCGTTTTTAAGCGAATCGGGAGCGAATGTGCTGCTACCGTCCAAATCCATCCATGCACCGGCAAAACAATACCTCAAACCATCGGTCTTCTTTTCACCCTCCCAATAAGAATTACTCGTATCGAAACATTTTATAAATAAAGTAACTTCTTGACCTTGTTCCACTTTCAATACCATATCGGTTGCATCGGCATATTGAGAACCATCTTCTACCGGTCCGTCTACATGATAATTTAAATTTTCAATTGCACCGGTAGTCGTCACATCGGTTACATAACGTTGGGCACGCGCAATATCAGCACCGTCACAAGAGGGATCCATTTCGCTAAGGCCATAATTTCCATTATCTTTTTTCTCTGGCAATGCAGATTGATCTGCACGGGTTATTTCTACCCATTCTACAGGAGAATATGTCTTTAAATCAGTAGAAACAGCGCGAACACCGACATACGGTTCATCATCTACACCTTCAAAAGTGATATCACCTACATAAGCAGCCCAAGAAGTAGTACGGGCAATCTCAGAAACTTTACCTTTTTCACCGTTCTTATAAAGAATTTCGAAATGATCGACATCAGCTTCATCATTGAATAACAAATCCCAAGCAGCACGATCAACGGCCGAGCGATCTAACTTCCAATTCATTTTCACAGAAAGAGAAGTCTTGGTTTCTTCTTTTACTTCTACAACCACATCCTGTACGTTAGCCGGTACGGTCTTAACATTATCGTTGATCTCCAATTTTCCGACATAAAGTTTATAATTATCGTCCGAACCTTTTACTCGCAAACCGATACGTTCGATCACATCACCCTGATTGATTCCGGAAAGCATAATTTTCTTTTCCTGCCAGGTTGTAGCGGTTGTCTCACCTACGGAGAATTCTAACCAAGTACCGTCTTGCTTTTTCAAAATAACATACAAATTGGTTGCATTATTACCTTCTTTACCGCTTTTTACGGCAATATTGGCATAAGCTCCCGATGCACTCGATATAAGAGATGTCTTGAAAAGAACAATATCCGTACCTGTAGCGGTAGCTTCTCCTGTCAACTTCAAGCAAGAACCTCCAGTATAAGCGTCGTCATGAGAAAATTCCGGTTGAATTTTATCACTTGCCGTCAAAGTTCCCGGCTCAGTCACCAACCAACGGTAGGTCGGCACACGATCCTGATTAGCCATATTATACCATGCTCCGGCAGTTTTCTTTCCTTTATAATTATAACGGTCACCGTTACCTAAGTTAAAATAGGTAGCAAAAGGCAGTTTACCTTGAATAGCCGAACGTTCGGGAATCCACGAAGCCAATCCGGCAAATGTAGAAAGCCCCGGCACTTCATCCGTATTTTCCCATTCATTTCCATTATTGCTTATAGCCGGACGATTCAACGGATTACGATTACCTCCGGAGAATCCACGCTCGAGCAATGCCTGATAATTCGTCTGTGCGATATATGCATCGGCACCAGAATTATAAGACCAAAAACGGCTCGATGCATGCTCTCCCCAAAGGCAGAGACCACATCTCTTAGATTCTTCTGATTGATTTAGCCGAGACCATCCTCTATTCATAGAAACAATCCACACACCAGCATAAAGACCTTCAGAAGTTCCCATCGCAGTCTCAGCCGCTGTTACTGAACTTCCCATATTATAGGAAAAGTCCGAACTAGCATAATTCAACATCGTATGGGCAGTACGACCTTCTTCATTTCCGAACAAAGAATTCACATTATATGAATTAAGTCCAGAAACGGAAGTATATAACCCCAAATGGAAATTATCGAAACCACAAGCCTCAGCTTCTTTATACAACGCCTTATTAAATGCAATGGTATTCTCTTCTCCATACCCGCTATCTTCCCAGTTATAGTTAATACCATCCGAACCGAAATACATCAAGCAATTGATCAAAGGCTTTACATACTTAAATGATCCATCGGAATTTTTAGTACTAAGGACGTTATTCCAAGCTGAAGAATTTGTTCCCCAACTTTCGAAAAATTTGATACCGCTCATGATATTGGTTCCGTTCTTATGCGCAGCATCAACCCATGCACCTGGAGCAGAGAAAAAACCATGATTCCATGATCCGAACAGATTAGTGTAGTTCCACATCGAGAATACATCATCTGCAAAATTAGTCGTAGGTTGCCCTACAGCCCCATCTTTTCCCATACTCATCGGAATATTCATCCAAAGATCCCGTTTTTCATACGTATCCTGGATCAATCGGTCTGAACGATCCAAAATCTGAGCCTTACGAACATGTGAACGAATAAATGCAATATCAGAAGGAAGAATACCTTTGGCTGCAAACTCTTCTTCTGTCGGGTAATTACGTCCCTCCTGCAATGCATTATAGAACAAATCCAACAAATCTACATCCACAAAACCGGAAAAATCATACACCTCTTTCGTTGCAGTTTCCGACATTTGTGACATAGCCGTGCCCGGTGTGCCCATTACCGCACAACATACCATAGCACTGATAATCAAGTGTCTCTTTTTCATAAGCAAATAATTTAAAATTAGGTTGTTTAGTTAATGAATAGTATTTCGGTATTGTGCCGAAATACTATTCCTGTTTTCTCATATTATTAAAAGTTAGGCTGGTCTATATCCCACCATAAGCGCGTAGCCTGAAGATCAGCACCACCCAGCGCTTTAAGACCGGTAGCCTGAATATCCCGAATAGAGGAATCATCGGTATTCGGGAAAGGCATACGACGTATTATATTACCTTCCAATATCGAGCCGTCTCCGTTACCCGGATTTATTACCGGGAACACTTTCGGATAGCCCGTACGGCGCATATCCACCCACGGTTCATAACTGTACGGATATGCAGCGATATATTTCTGGGTAATGATTTTTTCGAGTTTCACTTCAGGACTATCTCCATCATTCCACTTTACCCCGATTTGGGTAACACTCGGCATATCATCCACAATACCCTGCGGATCTACGTAAATGTAGGATAGCGGCTCTTCCAGAACTTTATACTCGCTAAGACGGAGCACATAAGTTGAAAAGGTTGCCATATCCCGATCTTCGAGATAAGCATTGTCTATACCTCGATTATAAAAAGTCCCGGCATCTCCTCCCATATCAAAACCATAAAGAACACCCTCGGCTCGTAAAAAGTCTACTTCCGACATTTTCATCAAATATAAAGGAGGCATATATCCTGCAAATACTTGCGCACTCAATTGACTGCAGCCGATATAAGGATTAGAACCTGACGCCTGACCTGTTCCCGGAGTAACCCCTTCCCGCATACCGATAATACGCATATTTGCCGAAGTCGCGACTCCTGTCGTCTTATTTACAAAAGCATTTCCATTCTTTTCGAACACATAGTCGGCGTAAGGGTGATTCAGACTTTTAAGCAAACTTTCGAACGATGCGCTCAAGCGGGAATCTCCCCATGTATTGGTAATCTCCAAAAGCGGATGAGTAATTCCCAAATACATAGGACGCAAACCGATCTCATCATCCGTACTCTCGATCACTCCGTCACGGACGGCTTCTTCCGCCCATTCCTTTGCCATGGACTTATCGACCTTGACAATGTGCATCGCCATACGCAACTTAAATGAATTGGCAAAACGAATCCATGTACTGACACTGCTCGCTTTCATCACAGACAAATCGGACAAATGCTGGTTCATCTGGCCTTTAACTTTCGATTTATACCATTCCGGTTTCTGATCGAAATAGTGAAGACATTTGAGAACGGTATCTACATTTGCCTTGATATTCACATAAATAGTCCGCAAGTCATTATACGTAAACGGAGAGCTCTGTTTGTTCGCCTTGAAATCCACATACGGGAACGGACCGTACACGTCGGCAATTTCCTGAGATGCATAATTGAATAAAAGCAGAAAAATCGCTTTCATTTCGGGAATAGAATCGATTTCCGGTCGGTTTAACAGTGGTACAAATACATTCTTGGAAATCTCATAGCAGGAGAACGGTCCCGGATTGAAATCGGGACTTACGGCATAGATATGTCGCAACTCTCCGTACATAAAATCGGAATGCGGGACTACTGTAAACTGAGCGTAATTATCCGGACCTAAAGAGAACTGACGTTGATAAGAGTGTGATCCAGGCATCTGGCCTTCTTTTCCTCCACGCATCGCGTATATTCCTCCGCGAGCCTGCCTGAAAGAGGTGTTCAGCGCCTGAATCGCAGCATCTAATCCCTCTTCCGAAATAGATTTCATATAATCGATACTGTCTGCCGCTCCACGATAGATCGTATCATCCACTTTTATTTCTGTTTGGTCGAAATCATCTGTCGGGATATCATAATCCAGGCATGATTGAAAGCCCAGGAAAGCGACCGATCCCAAAAGCGTGAAAAATATTTTGATTTTTTTCATAAGATATACTGCTTTATGATTAGAAATTAACATTCAAAGAGAATCCGAATGATCGTGACGACGGCATGTTGAACATCTCAAATGCTCCGGCTCCGTTCGCTGTAGAAAGCGATACATCGGGATCGACCGGACTATCTTTATAAATAAAGAATAAGTTACGGGCAATGAACGAAAGAGTTAAATTCTTATTTTCTCCGATCAGATTACGGAACGTATAACCCAAAGAAAGCTCACGCAAACGGAAATTGGTACCGTTATAAATATATTGCGAAGAAGCCGGCGATGCACCTCCGATACCTTTATAATAAGACGAAATCGGCACGACACGATTACTGCCATCGGGGAGATACATACCCAACTGAGAGCCATAATCAGAAGCTATGAGATTATGTTGTTCTGCATATTGACGGGCTTCGGCCGTACGCTCCGACAAACCTGATCCATCAAGATAGGCTTCGGTAAACGAAATTACTTTTCCGCCGATGCGACCGTTGATCAGGAAGAACAGAGAAAAGTCTTTATAGCGAATGGTATTGCTCCAACCCATTTGCCATTTCGAATTCATATTACCGGCATAAACACCATACTGCTTGTTCGCCTCGGTTTCCAATTGAGGCGTTCCGTTTGAATCGAGAACATAATGACCGTTTTCGTCGCGCTTGAAATCCGTCACATACATATCTCCGATAGAACCGCCCTTGCGGTAACGTACACGAACGCCCATCAAATCGTTATAAATAAGCTTTTCACTACCATCCTCTTCGTATGAAGTTTCGAGAATCTTGTTATCATTGAACGATACGTTATAAGAAGTTTTCCAAGACCAGTTCTTTCCGAAACGGAAATTATAGCCTACCGTGGCCTCGATACCCTGATTGCGAACCTTTCCGGAATTCACCGGCTCTGACAAGCCGGACGCATTCGTCGCTATCATATAAAGATCCTGCATCTTAGAATTATAATAGGTAAGGTCCAAATTGAGACGATTATCTAAAAACATCATTTCGATACCGGTCTCAACGGATTTTGTCTTTTCGGGTAACGGATTAGCAAAACGGGCATACGCACTCGGAGAGATAACTCCCGTCTTGAGGTCCTCTGTCCCTTTGGCATAGACCTGATTAGGTATAGAGTTACCTACTTCTGAATAAGAGAGGCGATACTTCAAATAGCTGAACCAGTCGGGTAATTCGACAAGCGAACTGACAATGGCATTGGCTCCGACTCCGAAATAACCGTAGTTGTCTGGTGTCCCACGGTCGGAAAATTGTTTATAAGCCCGATACCAATCTCGTCGATAAGAGCCGTCGATATATACTTTTTCCTGCCAGCCCAATTGAGCCGTAATAAGTGCGGCTTTATCCCAATCGGTCAACTTAGTAGTCTTGGTGGCAGATGTTCCTCCGGCATTCGTCTGGAACAAATTGACACGTGTCGAAAGCATTTGATTATTCGGATCTATATAAGTGGCCACCACATCGGTCTTTTGAGTCTCCGTTTCTCGCAAATGGCCTACCCAACCGGCTGTAGCCGATACCGAAAAGTCTCCGAAAGTCTTATTGTAGCTCAACAAATAGTCGGTATAGATCTCATTGGCCGTCTCGATGTCTTTCCAATAATTTCCGTAGTCATCCATATTGGAAGGAAGGAATGTCGTTGCATAACGACGACTGTCTTTTTTATACTTGGTATGATCGATACTGACTCGTGCCTGAAAACTCAATCCGTCATAAATATCGGCACGACCGGTTATCGTACCGTAGAAACGGTCTTCGTTTACCTTATTGCGATTCTGATTCATCAACCAATAAGGGTTATTCTGTCTGGCTTCCATATACGCCCAATTCTGCATCGGACCGGAAAGTTCCACGCGAGTCGGTGTCAACATATAAGATCCTTGATTAAGTACATAAATAGACCTTACGTTACTGTTCCATGTTTCGTCTATGGCATAATTATTACGATAATAACCGATATCGATATTGCGCGGCATCATGTACATGTGATAAATCGGATTCCCGGTAGTACCACCACCGGGACGATTACGGGTCACAGTTTGTACATAATTCATAGACATGTCGAAATGGAGGCGTTTAAAGAATTCATAACTCTGACGGAAAGCAAAAGAGTTGCGATTGTAAGAGTTGCTTTCGATCATTCCTTTAGAGTGAGAATTACCGAAAGAGAAATAAGTTTGAATTTTATCCGTACCACCGGACAATGCAATCGAGTTATTGGCCGTAAGACCGGTACGATAAAAATCGTCGAGATCATCGCCCGCACTATTACGCAAATAGACCTCATGTGTACGATCCGCACCGAACTGGTCTCCGTTCAATGGGACATTGATCACCAAATTATCTGCACTGCGTGATGAAACTTTGTCTCCCCAACTGTCTACGGAAAGTTGATCTCCGATACTCGAAGAGGTCACCTCAGCACCATAAATATTTTGAATTTTCGGAGTCAGAAGCGGCGTATCGAAAGTAAGATTTGAAGAGAAATTGATGGCTAGTTTACCTTCTTTACCTCTTTTCGTGGTTATCATTACAACTCCATTGGCTGCAGCCGACCCGTAAAGGGCGGCTGCATTAGCCCCTTTCAAAACATTGATAGACTCGATATCATCAGGATTGATCATTGATAGCGGGTCGGATCCTTCCCCTACTCCAGAACTGGTCATGGTAGCAAGGTCGCTCATCTGTCCACGAGTATTGTTGGTCATGGGAACTCCATCTACAACAATCAACGGGGTACTGGAGCCGAAAACCGACTTGTTACCGCGAAGAATGATCTTCGAAGCACCACCAGCACCACCGGCACTCGGAGTAATAACAACACCTGAAACTTTTCCTTCGATAGAGTTGGCCACATTCGGATCTTGCACCCGATTCAGGTCATCGCTCTTAATTTGTTGTGTCGCATAAGTCAAAGATTTTTCCTTACGCAAAATACCCATAGCCGTCACTACCACTTCATTAAGAGCATGGCTTTCTTCTTTAAGTACGACATTTATCTCTTTCTTTCCACCCACAGCTATAGTCTGCGAGGTGTAGCCTACATAAGAAAAGATCAATGTCGGATTTTCCACATCCGTAGAAATAGTGTATTTTCCGTCCATGTCGCTCATCGTCCCTTGTGTCGAATTCTTCAACGCAATGCTAACGCCGATCAACGGCTCTCCTTTATCATCTGTTACGACTCCCTTTACGGTCGTCTTTTTCTGAGCAACTTCACCCGCAGCAGCACCTTTTGTTTCGGCTACCGCTTCTCCTGTACTCGCATACAAGGACACTCCCTGCAGCAAAGCAGCAGAGATCAGCAAAACAGCTCTTAGTTCAGCAAAATAGTTTTTTCTCATAAATATAGTTTGATTGATTTTAGTTTTTTCATCAAGATTAAAAGACTGGCATTAGAAGTTTATTACACACTACGATCAATACAAAAAGTTTTTTTTAGTAATTATTTTTTCATAAATATTTTCGGCATTCAGATTTAAAACTATTATTATATTTCCAAAAACATTTAATAGACAAATAGGTGACTTAAAAAACGTCAGCTACTTTCAATTTTTTTACGTCAACTTTATTGAAAAAAACAGGAAATATTACTTACAAAGCAAATAAGCCACTAATAATCAATATTGTATAATAATATATATTTAAGAAGTTTTTATCATCGATTTCTCATAAAAACAAAGAAATGCCTCCAAAATAAAAAAAACTCCGTGACCCAGTGATGACTTTTCTCCATTTAGTAATACTCTAAACTTTTTTGAAAAGGGTCGACTCCGTACTATTTATTTTCTTATTTTTTGAGAAAAATCGGGATATACAAAATGGCAACTATATACGACAATACCCTAAATCCCGTGATTCATAAGAAGCAGGTTATATCGAATAAAACTATGGTATATAACTATGGCAAAAAAAATTGCTTAGGGAAACTGTTATCTGAGTAGCAAGTATAAGAAGAAAGAAGCATTCAGATATGGACTAATTATTCAAAGATACGTCCGTAAACAGCTATGCAAGCCCAACCCTTGTCACGGATATAGCCTAAATAACTGCCATGCTTTTATTAGATAGCAATCGTTGAGATATGAAAGAGATTATTTAGATAGAAATACGTTTATATAAAACCACTATTTGTCAACCTTGGGTAGTCAGCTCGTAATAGCTTTTGATGAATACTTCTTTGTAGCGTGTCATCTCTGATATGTAACTTCCCTTTCATCCTCTCAACAATGCTATATTTTTCTACCTCATAACAGATTTGTATGAAAATTCAACGCAAAAGGAGAAGATTTTTTCAACAAAATAAAAATACCGCCCAAAACTAATTGTTCTGAACAGCATTATTTAGCAAGGTTAATTCATATATAATTACCTAACGGAAATATGTGCTAATTTAATTATGCTAATGGGTATATTATATTACTTAGTTAATTTTACTTTGTTTATTTGCGTTTTTATTACTTTGTTTATTAACTTTGCATTAGTAAAAAGAATGATAAACGAAAGAAAGTTCTATATAGAAAAACTTTTAATAATAAACAAGAATGTTGATTATTGGTAATCATGGTACTAACGAAGCAAATGTATGTAACATTCTTAAAAATGGTTTTGAAACAAGTATAGGTAATTATCATTGGTATGGTGAAGGTGTTTATTTTTTTATAGAAGGAGTAAATGATAATATTACATATTTAGCTGAACAATGGGCAAAAGACCAGGCATTTGATAAAAAAACAAAATCCTATAAATATAGGAAATATGCAGTTTTAGAAGCGCATGTTGATAGTAAAAATGATAGAACTGTAGATCTGAGAGTAAAAGAGTCTTTAGAAATTGTCAACAAGGTTAGAGAGTTAGTGAAACAAATGTGTAAGTGTCTTAACAAAAAGATGAATGATAATGAGATTTGGAAATATATGAAAAACAAATTTGACATTCAGATTGTTATTGATAACACATATATAAAGTTTAGTGAAGATAGAAAAAATAAAATAAGTTCCAGAGTTCCTAATTGTACGATTATGTCTGTTTTAGATGTAAATATTATTAATAAAGATAACATCAAGTTACTTAAAAAAGGAGATATTTAAAATGAAAAAAACAGTATTAGAATTGATGGAAGAATTTATTCGGACAGCTACTCCTGAATCATTTTTGGAAGATTGTGTTAAATTTGATATTAAACTGGATAATAAGGATATTGAAGAATATTCAAGTGAAAAAATTATTGTATTCTCTAAGGATGAATTATTCAAATCTACTAATGATCAAGAATCGTATTGTTTAGCTGCCTGAAAATGAATATAACATTAGAAAAAACAATTGTAAATAAGATGAATCTACATAAGATTCAAGGGTCAAAAAAAGCGTCTCGAAAATTTACTCTTGATTATGACGTAGAAACATTTGAAAAAGATAATGAACGATTCATAGTTCGTTTTAATGTCATTGTACAGGATACATCAACATTTAAAATGTCTATCGAATATATTGCTGTATTTAAAACAACAGAAACTGTGTCTGAAACTTTTTTACATTCAGATTTTGCTAAAATAAATGCACCAGCTATTGCTTATCCTTTTTTAAGGAGTTATATTTCTTTTGTTACCTTAAATTCTGGTTATGCACCAGCAATGCTTCCTACAATAAATTTTGTTGTATTATCAAAAAAAAAATTTAAATAGTTTTCAGTATTACTATATATCCAAATTATCATAGCATCAAACAAAATCTTTATTTCTTTTTCCTTTCTTTGTATCTTTTGGTTTGATTTGTATAGCACATGCTATAAATAAGTCAAAATTTTCAGGATGCGCCATGGGCTTTTTCAGTTCCTCAGGGAAAGTATTTCAATAGCCATTGCTTTCATAAATTGTTCAACGGTTGATTCTTCTTTCTTTTTCTTCATTTTATTAAACTTTGGTAGGTTATACGGTAATTGGAATTGTAAAGTAACAAATTAAATCGTTCTGCACCACTAAGTTCTTCGCAATTATATCGGAAACAGAACTCATTCACCTATTTTTATAGGTGTTTCTTGCTTGTATGGTTATATATTCTCGTTAAACCACGTTTCATAATACCCCAAAATCCTTCTATATTATTCGTATCGGCATCTTCATCCATATATTGGTCAACCATGTAATGTTCATATAATTTGCTAACGGTTTTATATCCTTTCCACTCATCGTAGAAGAGCGTAGCGGAGCGTTTAACAGTTCGGAGAATAGGGACGGTTAAAGATTTATAGGAAGTGTAACGAAGTACTTTACAAACCACCTTACCACCCCTTTCCAGCATACCCATGACTGGAACTTTATCTTTAAAACTTCTACCTTGGCAGTTCTTTACTTTCTTGTTACGATGACGGTATTTATTCTTGCCACCAACGAAAGTTTCATCCAACTCTACTTCCCCGTCAAGTTTCTTTCCATGACGATTTTGAAGTTTTCCCGAATACAGCGGCTCATGAACCATGCTGTCTTTTACGTGGCACCAATCGTTTCTGCCAGTTGTACCGAAGATATGACCTTATTACTGGTTATTATTAGATAAATAGCAATGAACCACTTGCGAAGGGGAGCTTTGCTACCTTCAAACATGGTTCTAATCCTGATATTAAAGTTCTTGCCAATATTCTTGCAACGGTACATACCATCGCCACAGCGGTAAACCTTCGATGTTGGATCATACGGAGAAACTGGTGTCCCATTCCAAAGTTTCTTTTCCAAATACTCAATGCAACTTTCTTCCGTTGGGAAGGCTTGCAATAAATCGAATAATGATTTGAATTCTCCTATGGTTTTCGTATAGCAAAGTTTTATTCTTTGCTATATACAACTTTGGTGAGTTTTGTAGAAATGCCAAAACGCACTCAAAAGTGTGATGGAATTGTCTTTCTTGCTCGTAAAAAACTATGAATAAAGGTGATTGTCTAATAGTTAAATTTTATTAACAAAAATTTTGGATAATATTTATTGTTGATTTCGTATCTTTATTATTATAGTCAAAATAAATCTGTATATTTCAGAAAAAACAATTATTTAAATACCATAGATAGAGTATCAAATAGACAAACAACGTGGTATCTCATCAATATAAAAGCAAGACGGAAACAAACAACGGAACACTATGTATAAGTTTTTCGTAGCTTATATGAACAAGACCCATTAGTAGGTTTTCCACGTGGCGGAAAATTGGGAAGTCTGAAATATGTTACATTTAGTAACTTGTTGGATGAAAAATGGCAATTGTAGGAGTGGATATTTCTATTGTTCCCGCAATGGTTGCTCTAATATTGACAGGATATACTTATGCTGATTTATTATTGGCGATAAATTTGCTTCAATAAAGAAAACGGAAGAAGGCAGACAACTTATTCAAGATTTGAATTCGAGTTTTGCCGCTTGTTTGTTCGTATCTACAATTTCTATTATAGCAATGATTATTATTTCTTCTATATATTAATATGGGAATAACAATAGAAAAATCAAATACCGTGAATTATCCCGTGTATTTCTTAGTATGCTACTTATTGGTTTACTCCGTTTCTATCTTGATAGGTATTATGATTGATATTTTTAATAGTGGACAAACTACATTATTAGATGATGATTGTAATACAGAATGATATGTAATTTGTCTTTCATCTTCTCAACGGATAGATACTAAAGAAACGAAAATGGAACAAGCAATTTATTTTAGATAAATATGTGCTTTATTAGCACACCATACATATATCCTTTATCCGTATGGAATTTGCCCTTCCATACAATGACTTCGTAATAAGAAGCCATAAGCTTGATTTAATTGCTTGTCCATTTTCGTTCTTCTTTTTCTACCTAATAACAGCCCCCCGTCATACAGACGAGATTTAACAAGATTTATAAGAATGGCAATAAAGCCTTTAATAAATAAGCCTAAAAATTCTTAATACCCAACTGAAAGTGAGGCATTTTTGTTACTATGGAATTTAGGGTATTGTCGCATATAGTTACCTACAAAATTTATATAAAAGCAACCGACTCTCTTCAAAAGAGTAATCATAAAAAATGAAAAAGCATTACCCTATAGATTTCCCTTTAGGATCTATCGGGTAATGCTTTTATTTTTAAGTCCGAAGAAATGAATTCTTATTTATTCACCGGCTTCTTCATCATCATAGTTCACTGCAGAGACCTCGTCCATAATATTTTCGTTTTCCCGGTAAAGCGCCCAAAGCACTCTGTAAGCAATCGTACTTATAAACGAACTCATGACTATAGTAAAAAATACACCTATGACCAGTGCAAGCAACCCCAATACATTCAACAACAATATCGACAAATACAATAATATGAGTTTCCATTCATAACCTTTTGTTATGTACCAACTCCTTTTTAACGCCGCCCTGCATCCTAACTCCGTATCGAGTATAATTATCCCCGCAAAAGAGATGCGAATCATAATCCAACATAACAAGATAGATAAACCCGCCAAAATAAGATAACCGAGTAAAGGTATGAAGACTGAAATTGCCGGCGGAGTTTTTATGGCAAAATCAGCCGCAATAAAAGCAATCAGTCCCAAAACGACAATAACCGATAAAATCAAAATCTCTAACTTCAAATAAGTCCATGCCCGAGACCAAATAGAGAGGAATACACTCATTTTCGGTTCCATCCCGTCAAGAATATTCAAAATCAATTTGCCGAACCCCATTCCAAATCCCCAAGATAATATTGCAGCCAGCAAATTTCCCAAGATATAACGCCCCGAAGTAACATTCTCTCCCGAGATAAGACTCAAAAACACAGACACGACCATAAAGGCTAAATACAAGCCAACCATAGTAACTCCTTGTTTTTTCATAAAATCCCAAGATTTACGAAACATCATACTTTGGGAAAAAGAAACATTTTCCATAGTTCAAAATTTTTATGATTAATAATAATTTCAGAGCCCGTCGTCTAATCTCGGCTAGGCTCTATTGTATAATTTAATAATATTCCTCTCAAAAAATTTATTTTTTCAGACGAATCACCTTGCCTCTTTCCGCACTTTTCACGGCAGACTCAAGTATTTCCACAACGATCAGATTGTTCTCTAATGAAGATAAGTCTTGCGGAGAAATTTGTATTTCTTTCCGTACCGCAGCTTTCAGAAAATAGAACGGATCATTATACGGAGTCTTTAATCGAGGAGCAACGACAGAATTTTCCTTCCTATCTGTATAAACCCGCATCTTGACAGGTGTATCTTGATAAATATACCCTTGTGAACCGTAAATGTGCATATCTTTCCTATTCATCGGCCAATTCCATGAACCCATAATCTGAACAGTCGCCGAAGGATACTCAAGTATAATCGTTGCATCATCATCAACTTCAAGATATACATGCGGCTTCTGATGTTTCAAGACCGCATATACACTGACAGGTTTTTGATTGTCAAAAAACCATGTAGCTAAATTCGTCCCGTAACACCCGAAATCAGTCACCGCACCTCCTCCGTTCAATACCGGATCTGTCAACCACCGGAGAAACTCTTCGCTGCATTTAATCTCGACCGGACCTTGGTGCCCGTCATAAACTTCCATACGGGTTATGTCACCAATAGCCCCCTTGTCCTTTATCAAACGATAAGCTTCATGATTCGTATCATACCACGTGGTTTCATAATTAGTCAACAACAATATACCATTCTTCCGCGCAAGTTCTGCCATACGGTTGGCATGTTTCATACTTACGGCAAGAGGTTTTTCCACCATAACATGTATCCCCCTCGGAGCACACGCTTCAACAACCCGCAAATGATCATAAATAGGCTCATATACAATAACAGCTTCAGGTTGCGATTTATCGAGCATTTCCTCTAAATTCTCATAAAAAAGAGAAGGGTCGACCTTTTTTCGTAACGGAGTCTTTTCTCTAAGAGCTGCATCTCTTTCTGCGACTCCGACAATCTGAAAATCGCCCCTATCGAGCCTGACCAACACTTCATGTAAATGGGAATGAGAAAGACCGGCAATACCCAGCCTCAGCGGAGAGTTATCTTCGGCTCGTAATAAAACGCAACAACAGAAGAACACTAATAAACTTATTGTACGAGGTGCTTTCATAATAATTATGTATGTATTGTAAAATTGAAATCGAATAAAGATTTATCTATATGACGATAAAGTTAACAAAAAACAATAAGTTAAAAAACATTTCCATAAAATTTAAGACGATTCTTATATATTAAGAATGCGAATTCGTATTTTTGTCTTGCAATTTTCAATACAAACAAATGAAAATACGACTTTCTATCTCGGATACAATCAAACAAACATGCCCCGAATTTACTGCCGGGCTTATCTGTGCTCAAGTAAAAAACAGTTTATATAACGAATCTCTTTGGAAAGAGATTGAAGAGGAAATAACTCAAATCCGACAAGAATACCCTTTAGAAACAATCAATAAACGGGAAACGATACTGGCAACACGGAAAGTATATAAAAACTTAGGGAAAGACCCGAATCGCTATCGTCCTTCAGCCGAAGCTTTATGCCGTCGGTTGACAAAGGGGATGGAATTATATCATATCTCGACATTAGTGGATCTTATCAATTTGGTGTCTATTCGTACCGGATATTCTATAGGAGGTTTTGATGCCGGAAAAATAGAGGGGGACTTTCTGACTTTAGGCGTCGGTAAAGAAAACGAATTATTCCATGCTATAGGACGGGGCATATTGAACATAGAAAATCTTCCGGTATATAGAGATGCAACAGGTCCTATCGGGACACCGACAAGTGACGAAGAAAGGACAAAACTTTCTCCCGATACGACACAAATACTAATCATTATCAACGGATATTCAGGAGAAAACGGTGTAGAAAACGCTATAAAGCTAACGACAGATTTGTTAACCCGTTATGCTTATGCCTGCGATATCGAGACCGACTATGTCCGGACTTATTAAGTTCATTCTCCGGTAACGGATGTTGCGGGAGTTATTTTTATGCCGACTTCCGTAATTCCGGGAATTACATCATCACGCATTCCCTGTTGAACAGAAATAGAATACCTTCCCTTACGGGGGAAATTAAAATCGGTCTTATAAGAAATCGTCTGCTGATAGGAAGCTCCCCAACCCGAACCGAACCATTTCCCATACTCATCGGCCAAGACACAATTCAACGTATCGGTAAACTCCTCTCCTGTTTCCGCTTCACAGGTAATAAAAAGCCACAAGTTTCTATAATTGTAATCGTTGGTATAACGCAAAGACAAATCTATGTCATAGGTACTTATCGTATCTTCAATTACCGGAGAAAAACGCTCTATCACACGCTTATCCCATCCCCGTTCGGGAATGTGATTAAACGTATGATACACGTCCTTTGTGTTACAGGAAAAAAACAGTATCGGCAGACAGAATAACAGTATCACCTTACTCAGGTGTACTTCCCGTCCGGTTGTTGCTATTGTTTTTTCCATTATTGTTGTTCCCATTTCGGTTATTATTTCCACGAACTCCGTTTTGAGAAGAAGCAGTCTCCTGTCCGGTTATCGCTCCGGAAGCCTCGTTTCCGTTATTCCTCTTAAAACCCGGTTTCTTTCGACGGCGATTCTGCCCGTTTCCGCCATTATTACCCGACCGCTTTTTACTCTTGTCAAAACGGGTCAGACTATCTTGCCCCACTACATCCTCAAAATCTTTTTTTACCGGTTCTTGGTCGTCCAGAACTTCAAGTTTATCGGGCTTTATACCTTTTTTATTCAACGCAATGACCTCAAAAACCCGGGAAGCATCTACAGTTACCAGATTTGCGGCTATCTCCCTACTTGTCGAATAGGTCATTTGCCGTTTGAATATATCGGTTTTAAAATGATAATAGGTATTGTCCTTCGTTTCGAGAGCAACTTCCCGGGACGGTAATTTTTTTTGTCCTTCGACATAAGCATCGACCTCAAAATTCAAACAGCATTTCAGCTTAGCACACTGTCCCGCCAATTTTTGAGGATTCAACGATATATCCTGATAGCGGGCCGCGCTTGTCGCCACCGATACAAAATTAGTCATCCAAGAAGAGCAACAAAGTTGGCGTCCGCAAGGACCTATTCCCCCGATGCGTCCGGCTTCTTGCCGAGCTCCTATCTGTTTCATCTCGATACGTACCCGAAAAGCCTCGGCCAACACTTTTATCAATTGACGGAAATCGACACGATCATCTGCAATGTAATAGAAAATAGCCTTATTCCCATCTCCCTGATATTCTACATCACCGATTTTCATATCCAGATTCAAGTCTTCAGCAATCTTACGGGCACGCAACATCGTGTCATGTTCTCGGGATTTGGCCTCTTCATATTTTTCCAAATCGTTCGGTTTGGCCTTACGATAAACCCTTTTCAAATCGGGATTATCCAATTTTACCCCATTTTTTTTCATCTGTAACAAAACAAGACGCCCGGTTAAAGTCACCTCTCCGATATCATGACCCGGATTCCCCTCGACAGCCACCATATCTCCTTTTTCAAGATGAATATGGGTGGAATTTTTATAATATCCTTTACGCGTATTCTTAAACTGTACCTCCACCATCTCCGTCTCACTATGAGACTCCGGCAGATCAGACAGCCAATCATAGCACTCAAGCTTATTCGCCCTACATTTTTTTTTCGATATCGGGGTATTCTCGTTATTATTATCTGACGTGTTATTCATATAATCTGTTTTATCAAAAAAAGCTACAGTCAGCACTCAGAATCATAGATTTTGGTGAAGCCTGCAGCCCTAAATATTTATTTGTCGCAGATAAGCCGATCTCTCGTCCTATTTGGCAAAGCTTACCGCACGGGTTTCACGGATAACTGTAATCTTCACCTGTCCCGGATAGGTCATTTCATCTTGAATGCGCTTTGCGATTTCGGTCGACAGGTTTTCCGTTTCGGTATCATCGATCTTATCAGCTCCGACAATTACACGCAACTCACGCCCGGCCTGTATCGCATATGTTTTCAGAACTCCCGGATATGAAAGGGCTAACTGTTCCAAATCATTAAGACGTTTGATATATGCTTCTACAATCTCCCGACGTGCTCCCGGACGTGCTCCCGATATCGCATCACAAACCTGAACGATCGGAGCAAGCAAGCTTGCCATTTCCGTTTCATCATGATGAGCTCCTATCGCATTGCAAATATCGGATTTCTCTTTATATTTTTCCGCTAATTTCATACCCAATAAAGCATGCGGTAATTCCGGTTCTTCATCGGGTACTTTTCCGATGTCGTGCAAAAGGCCTGCACGTTTCGCCTTCTTAGGATTCAACCCTAATTCCGAAGCCATTATAGCACAAAGATTTGCTGTTTCCCGAGAGTGTTGCAACAGATTTTGTCCGTAAGAAGAACGATATTTCATTTTCCCCACTAATCTGATCAATTCGGGATGTAACCCGTGAATACCTAAATCTATAGCCGTACGTTTTCCGGTCTCGATAATTTCCTCCTCGATTTGCTTTCTTACTTTCGCAACTACTTCTTCGATACGGGCAGGATGAATGCGTCCGTCCGTTACCAACTGATGCAATGCCAAACGAGCAATCTCACGACGAACAGGGTCGAACGCTGACAAAACAATCGCCTCGGGAGTATCATCCACAATTATTTCTACACCTGTTGCGGCCTCTAATGCCCGAATATTACGGCCTTCACGACCGATAATACGGCCCTTTATTTCATCTGAATCGATATGGAACACCGTCACCGAATTTTCTATCGCCGTCTCTGTCGCCACTCTCTGAATGCTTTGTATTACAATTCGTTTCGCCTCTTTATTTGCAGTCAGTTTGGCTTCATCCATAATATCATTAATATAAGATGCCGCCTGCGTCTTCGCCTCTTCTTTTAACGATTCGATAAGCTTTTCTTTCGCTTCTTCTGCCGAAAGTCCCGAAAGATGTTCCAAACGTTCAACCTCGGCCTTATGCAAACGTTCCAATTCGGCTTTTTTCTTCTCTACAATTTCTATTTGTGTGTCCAGATTGGCACGTATTGCATCAGACTCAGCTTTCTTTCGTTGCAACTCCTGCTGTTGTTGATTAAGTTGCAGCTCCCGTTGCTTTGCTTTGGCTTCTGCAGACTGCAATTTCGCATTACGTGCATTTGCCTGTTTTTCCATATCTGCCTTCAGATGCAGAAACTTTTCTTTTACTTCAAGCAATTTATTCTTTTTAATTACTTCAGCTTCCTTTGCGGCTTCTTCTATAATCGATTGTGCCCGTGTCTTCAACAAGGTCTTTCCTATTACAAAAACCACTGTCGCACCTACCAGCAAACAAACGAGTCCCGTAATCACCAATGATATAATTTCCATTTGTTCTTATTTAATTATTAAAAAATGCACCACATCAAAGGCAAAAAATGCCCTGTTGCAGTGCAGGAATATATGTCTCTTAAAAAATAAAATCTACTTCTGGTTCAAATAGCTATCCAACTCTTCATCTATTTCCCGAACAATTCCGGTAAAAATCTCAACATCCCGTGTCTCCCTCAGCCTTAGATATGCATGAGATAAATCAATAGCCGTCATCGCTAAAAAATCATATATCGATTTCGATTTATCCTTGCCAAACTGCTCTCTATAAGTAGCCAGCTTTTTATTTACCAATGCAGCCGCTTGTCTCACAATCTCCTCATCTTCTCTCCTAATATTCAGAGGGTACTTGCGCCCGGCTATTTCTAAGTGAATTTTAAATTTATCGTTCATAGCATCTATTCATTTAATAAAGAGATGCATTTATCGATTTCCCGCACCAATTTACCAAACCTGTTCCGTGCTGCTTTAATATCGCTCTCACCGAGAGCCAGCCCTCTTGCAGTCAGTAAATCCTGATATTTGATACTCATCTCATCCAAATCCCTCTGCAAGGTTGCAATTGTGCTTTTCTGTTCTTCAATGCGTTTTTCCAATTCCTCTTTTTCGCGCTTCAGAACATTACAACGTCTCATCAACTCTTGTATATGAGCCCGCAAAGTATCCAGTACCCGCTTCGGATTATCCGCCATTTTATATCAAATTCTATACAAATATAGAGATTCTGATCGAATATTGAAATATATCCGTAATTATTTTTAATGATATATATGATTTTATTCCGATCCGATTTTATTTTTTGGGTCGACATAAAACAATTAATAGATTACAATTCAAGTATTTATCTTTTTAATATAACTGCCGAAGAACGAGGCAAATTTATTTTATTTCCGGAGATTGAGGATATTCCGGCCTCATCGATCTTTCCATCTAAACAAACAATTGTCCAATTTCCGTCCGGAATAGAAATTTCTTGAAGAGAATTATTACCATTAAAAGCGACAAATATTTCGCTCCAAATATCCCCTGCAGCTTTCCCATTCAACCGATAAGCTATAACATTTTCCGGCAAATGTTCTTCAAAATGTAAATTTGACTGTATATCGGTTGTCGTAACCATACGAAATGCAGAATGTTTTTTTCGAAGAGCGATCAATTTTTTATAATAATCGAACAAATCATAATATATCGATTTATTTGCCCAATTAATTTGGTTGATAGAATCTGGAGATTCAAAAGAATTATGTACCAGTTTTTTACTTCTGAAAACCTCTTCCCCGTTAAACATAAACGGAATCCCTTGAGACGTAAATATAATAGTCTGCGCTAATTTATCATATCGAAGCAAATCAGACTCGGAAGTATTTTCAGGTAAAGAAACAATAAGTTTATCGACCAGACACAGATCATCATGACTCGACACATAATTTATAGATTGCGACGGATACAAAGCATACGGCGATGTAGAATAATTTATCTGACTATAATCGATTTGGGGATGCTGAGTAGCAGCAACAATACCGAATTTTACACTTTCTTCCAACCCTGATTTTCCCGTAGCAAACCCTCGATTTTCATCTTTCTTAAAACTACCTTTCACTGCATCACGCACATCATCATTAAACACAGCAATGCCCGGCATTTGAGGTGCATTTGTTTTCATTGCCCGTAGCTCCTGAGGATAAGGAGATGGTCCGGCAGTCCAACCTTCACCGTAAACAAAAATGGAAGGATCAATTCGATTTAAAGAATCCCTGAGCATGTTCATCGTTTCCAGATCATGAATTCCCATCAGATCAAAACGGAAACCATCGATATGGTATTCTTTTACCCAATACAGAGCAGATTGAACGATATATCGGCGTACCATTTCTCTTTCTGATGCCGTTTCGTTTCCACAATACGAAGCATCCGAATAAGTGCCGTCAGGATTATGCCGGTAATAATAACCGGGGACCGTCAAGTTAAAATTCGAACCGTCAGTCACGTAAGTATGATTATATACTACATCCATAATTACCCGAATACCATTTTTATGTAAAACCTGTATCATCTGCTTCATCTCACGGATACGGGTTTCGGGCTTATAAGGATCTGTCGAATAAGATCCTTCAGGCACATTATAATTTTTAGGATCATACCCCCAATTATATTTATTTTCATATAACTTTGTTTCATCAATAGAGCCGAAATCAAAAGAGGGTAAAAGATGAACATGTGTAATACCCAGTTCTTTTAAATGATCTATTCCCGTTTTCAAACCTTCAGGGTTCACAGTTCCCCGCTCGGTGAGAGCAAGAAACTTACCCTTATTTTTAATACCGGATGTCGAATCGATCGAGAAATCCCGATAATGCATCTCATATAAAATAATATCCGTGAAGTTTTTTAACGGTGGCCGTATATCTTTATCCCAACCTTCAGGATCTGTATCTTGCATGCGTATAATTGCCCCTCTGTTGCCATTTACCCCGACAGCCTTTGCCCAAATTCCGGGAGTCTCGGAAAGCCATTTTTCATCTTTTAATATCCGGTAAGTATAATATTTGCCATAAAGCTCCTCAGAGACAACCGCTCTAAACACTCCTGTATCAACATCTTTATCCATAGTGATTATTCTCTCAGGATCTCCATTCTCTCCATTATCATATATCCTAATCTGGACAGCTTCTGCTGTAGGAGTCCATAATACAAAACGTGTTTTGCCATCTGCTACGGTTACTCCCAAATCATCCCCCACATAAGCCGGATAATCTTCATAACTCTTATAAGCAGATTGTCGGTGATTACAACTGCTAATTACGAACATAAAAATCGCAAATAAAGAAAACGTGAACCACTTCATTGACCTACCAATTAATTTAAGAACACAGATCCATACTTTTATCTATAAAATCTTTAACGTTATAACATATTATCCAATGAAATAGTTTAGCTATTTATATCTTTGCAATCTATTAAAAAATTATCATGCAATATGAAAATTCTCTGGATAGATTTAAACAGTTCTTACGCTCATGCTTCTCTGGCATTACCGGCAATTCATGCACAAATAAAGGGTAACCCGGATATCGAATGGGAAATCGTATCTTGCACTATCAATGAGAATATAGGCATGATCGTAAAGAACGCTGCAAAATGCAAACCCGATATTATTGCAGCAACCGCATGGCTATTTAACAAAGAGATATTATTGCATATTATTTGCAGACTTAAAGCTTTACTGCCCAATAGCAAAGTCATACTAGGCGGACCTGAATTTTTAGGAAATAACAAAGATTTTTTACTTTCAACACCATTTGTTGATTGTGTATTTCGAGGTGAAGGAGAAGAAAACGTCCCACTTTGGCTACAAATATGGGATAAACCTGAAAAATGGAATATGATAGAGGGGATTTGTTTTCTCGATTCCCAAAAACAGTATATAGATAAGGGAATAGCCCGCGTACAGTATTTCGAAAAACTGATTCCCCCCGAAGAAAGTAAATTCTTTAATTGGGAAAAACCGTTCGTACAATTAGAAACTACCCGAGGCTGTTTCAACACTTGCGCCTTCTGCGTAAGCGGAGGGGAAAAACCCGTACGCACTATCAATACAGAACAAATCCGAAAGAGATTGCAAATAATACAGCAACATAAAATAAAAAACGTCAGGGTACTGGACAGGACTTTTAATTATAACAACAAACGCGCTTTGGAATTATTGAAGCTTTTCCGGGAATTTCCGGAAATTCGATTCCACCTCGAAATTCATCCGGCATTACTGACCAACGAACTGAAAACCGCATTAGCAGATATGCCGACAGGTTGTTTACACCTTGAAGCCGGAATACAGAGTTTGCATGAAAATGTACTTATGCAAAGCCGACGATCAGGAGATTTACAACACTCTCTCGAAGGGCTGAGATATTTATGTTCTTTAACCAACATGGAAACACATGCCGATCTGATAGCCGGACTTCCGCTATATAAATTAGAACAAATATTCGAGGATATCCATGTCCTCGCCCATTTCGGAGCCGGAGAAATTCAACTCGAATCATTAAAAGTCCTACCCGGGACAGAAATGCGAAAAAGAGCTGAAGAATGGGGTATCCGCTATTCTCCTTATCCTCCATACGAAGTATTGGAAACGAATGAAATAACCGCCGAAGAATTACAATACGCAAGACAATTATCCCGGTTACTCGACGGTTACTACAACACTCCTATCTGGCAAAAGATCACATGCCAATTAATATTATCAGAATCCGGATTTTTAAAAAGTTTTTTGAACTTTCTTATCGCTTCCGATGTAATAGACAAGCCTTTAAGTATAGAGAAAAGAGGTCTGCTCCTTTATGATTTCTGCAAACAGGTATATCCCGAATATACCGTCCACGTATCTGTTGCATGGATTATTGCCGGACTTTCCTTAAAAAAAGCTCCTGCGGAAAAAGTCATGACAAAACATCAAAATCCTCCGTCTGTATGGAATATTTTACAAGGGAAATATAAAGATTCCCTAAAACTTTGCCGCTTACCACACAAAACGGGTAATTATTGGTTCGGATTCGAACCTGAAACACAAATTCATGTGCCGGTCTTTATCGCCGAAAATTAAAGTTTTACAGATTTTTATATTATAGACGTTTTTAAGAAGAACTTACATTCTTTACCGTTTATATTCTCTATATTTGCAAACAATCAATAAATGCGGCACATGGAGTTAAAATATAACAATATCGATTACCTAAATGAATCGATTTCAGTTTTACCCCAAGAAGACAAAGAGAAATTAAAATCTATATTATCGGAAAATTTCTACAAAAAAGGAGAAATTATCAGCAGTGTAAAAGAGATCGAAGAGCATATATATATTATCTCCCAAGGCGGAGCCAGAGTTTTTTATCTTAAAGACGGGAAAGAAATTACTTTTTCATTCGCTTTTGATCAAGACTTGATCCTCTGTCTCAATTCGCAAATCAATAAGCCCGAACTGCCTAAAATCATCGAGTTCCTCGAAGATTCTCATGTAATAACCATAAATATCAATTTATTTTCACAGCCCTTAAAAATAAGAGATATTACAACAGCACAACGTATAAACCGCATTCTGCTCGATTACAGCTATTTCCTGGAAGAAAGAATCATTAATTTACAATGCAGAAGCGCCCGCGAAAGGTATGAATGGGTCGTGACGCGTTACCCTCGTTTATTACAACGAGCTACATTAGGACAAATTGCCTCGTTCTTAGGAATCACCCAAGAAACGATCAGTAGAATACGTTCTGAAAAATACCCGCTTTGATCAAACTTAGTTGATATGTTAATTCCCAAAGGATAAAATTGTTAATTTAACACAGCATTTAACGAGATTTACAATCTCAAAAGAATTATTTTTGACATATATCAAAACACAATTCCTTTTATCACGGTACATTTGTACCCAAATTTAGATTGTTTGAATTTCTAAGGTATAGAAGATTGGTAAATTTTCGTAGGGAAGTTGATTCCGTAACGGCAAGATACATTCTATTCCTTCTTTAAAAAATAGGTATTAGATATATCAATATTAAGACAAATATGAAAATTCGGAAAGCTATGATTATTCAATCACAACGAGTAATTTTATCGACAGCAATATGCTTGTCACTTTTTTCATGCGGTAAACAACAACAAAGTGGGTTTAACATGGTAAAAGAATACCCAGTCACCACTTTACAACCGGAATCAGTAGAACTGAATACTTCCTATCCGGCAACAATCAAAGGTCGTCAAGATATAGAAATCAGACCTAATGTCAGCGGATTCATTACACAACTTTGTGTAGATGAAGGTGCAACTGTTCACAAAGGACAACTTCTATTCGTTATAGATCCTGTCCAATATGAAGAAGCAGTTAAAGTTGCCGAAGCAGCAGTTAAAGTTGCTGAAGCTAATGTAGCCACAGCCCAACTAACAGCAGACAACAAAGCGGAACTGGCAAAAAAGAACATTATCAGCGATTATGACAAACAGATGGCATTCAATACTTTGGCTACTCAAAAAGCAGCATTGGCACAAGCAAAAGCCCAATTAATCAATGCCAAACAAAATTTATCATATACTAAGGTAATCAGTCCGTCCAACGGTGTTGTCGGCACAATTCCCCTACGTGTAGGAAGTTTGGTAAGCCCCAGTTCGGCAACTCCATTAACAACCGTTTCCGATAACTCTGAGATGTTTGCCTATTTCTCATTAAACGAAAAGCAGATTCTCGAATTGGCACGCGAACATGGAGCAAACAATCTGGTACAAAATCTTCCGGAAGTTCAACTAAAATTATCAGATGGAACTTTATATAATAAAAAAGGAAAAATCGCCACAATCAGCGGAATTATAGATCAGTCAACAGGGACTTCCAACTTGCGTGCAGCATTCCCAAACCCCGACCAGTTACTTCGTAGCGGAAATACAGGAGATATACTTGTTCCGATAAAGCTTGATTCAGCCATTTTAGTTCCTCAAGCCGCGACATACGAAATGCAAGATAAACGATTTGTATATATCGTACAAGATGATTCTACCGTAAAAAATACGGAAATAAAAATCCTAAATGTAGATGACGGAAAAAACTTTGTAGTAACGTCAGGACTAAAAGCTGGAGACAGAATTGTTCTTGAAGGTGCAGGTACCCTAAAAGACGGTGCTCAAATAAAACCGATCTCACCTGAAGAAGCTGCAGCCAAACTGAAAGCGATGACACAAACACAAGCTGCCGGGAAAAATAAATAATAAATTCATAAACAGTATAATAAAGATATGAAGCTAGATAGATTTATAAACCGCCCTGTGCTTTCGACGGTTATTTCCATTTTGATAGTCATTTTGGGAATATTAGGGTTGGTATCCTTACCTATTACACAGTATCCGGATATCGCCCCCCCTACCGTACGTGTATCTGCAACTTATACCGGAGCTAATGCCCAAACTGTATTGAATAGTGTAATCGCACCTCTGGAAGAACAGATAAACGGGGTAGAGAATATGATGTATATGACCTCAACGGCATCTAATAACGGAGAAGCAAGCATCGAGGTCTATTTCAATCAGGGAACAGATCCGGATATGGCTGCCGTAAACGTACAAAACCGCGTTACTAAAGCTCAAGGGTTCTTGCCGTCAGAAGTTACCCAAATCGGTGTGACGACACAGAAACGCCAAACCAGTATGTTATTGGGATTTGCTATTTATAGTACAGATGATCGATATGATATAAAATTTCTCGAAAACTATGCAAACATTAATATCATACCTGAAGTAAAACGTATTCCCGGTGTCGGAGATGCAATGGTGATGGGTGCAGACTATTCCATGCGTATCTGGTTGAAACCAGATGTTATGGCACAATATAAATTGATGCCTACCGACGTATCCGCTGCTTTAGCAGAACAAAATATCGAAGCTGCACCAGGTCAATTCGGCGAAAACGGAAATCAGTCGTTCCAATATGTCATGCGATATAAAGGACGTTTACAAACCGAAGAAGAGTTTGGAGACATTGTTATCAAAGCTACTGAAAACGGAGAAATTCTACGATTAAAGGACATTGCTACAATTGAACTTGGACGATTAACATACGGGTTTGACAACAAAGTCAACGGACATAATGGTGTTACCACCATCATATTCCAAACAGCAGGATCGAATGCAACCCAAATCATCAAAGATATAGAAGCATATCTTGCTCAAGCGGAAAAACAATTCCCGTCAGGAATAAAAACTGAAGTCTTATTAAATGCCAATGACTTCCTTTTCGCCTCTATCGAGGAGGTTATCAAAACATTAGTCGAAGCATTTATTCTCGTATTCTTCGTAGTATATATATTCTTACAAGACTTCCGTTCTACATTGATCCCAGCTATCGCTATCCCGGTAGCCCTCATCGGTACATTCTTTGCTTTGTACCTGATCGGATTTAGTTTGAACTTGTTGACTCTATGTGCTATGGTGCTTGCCATTGCGATAGTCGTCGATGATGCAATAGTCGTCGTCGAGGGCGTCCATGCGAAACTTGACCAAGGATATAAATCATCCCGTAAAGCTTCCATCGATGCCATGAGTGAATTAGGTGGTGCTATCGTTTCTATTACATTGGTAATGATGTCCGTATTTATCCCTGTAAGTTTCATGGGAGGTACATCCGGTACATTCTATCGCCAATTCGGATTGACTATGGCTATAGCCATTGGGTTCTCAGCTATCAATGCATTGACTCTTAGTCCGGCATTATGTGCTTTGTTTTTGAAACCTCATCAGAAAGAAGGAGAAAAGAAAATGAGTTTAATAGACCGTTTTCACACTTCTTTCAACACGGCATATGACATCGTACTCAAAAAATACAAACGCCAGACATCGTTCTTTATAAATCATAAATGGCTATCTATAGGGACGGTAGTCCTTAGCGTTATAGTATTAGTTTTCTTGATGAGATCAACCCCGACAGGACTAGTACCCAACGAAGATACAGGAACAATCTTTGCTATGGTATCTATGCCTCCCGGAACATCTATGGAACGTACTGATGCCATGATGCAAAAAGTTGACAGCATGATCGCTGCTATCCCGGCCGTAAAAGGACGAACTCAAATTACGGGATATAACTTTGTTGCCGGACAAGGTAATTCTTACGGATCTATCATCGTCAAACTAAAAGATTGGAAAGAGCGTAGCTCGGAAGAAAGTTCGGACAATATCATTAAAATGCTATATGGGAAGTCTGCCCAAATATTTAATGAAGGACAGATTCTTTTCTTCGCACCTCCTATGATTCCGGGTTACGGAGTAAGTAGCGGTTTCGAACTCAACTTACAGGATAAAACCGGAGGAGATTTGAACGATTTCTTTGAAGTCGCTCAAAATTTCTTAGCAAAGCTGAATGCCCGTCCGGAAATTGCTGCAGCACAAACAGCATTTAGTCCGGTATTCCCCCAATACATGATCGATATTGATGCGGCAAAATGTAAGCAAGCCGGCATCAGTCCGAGAGATATTCTCACTACATTACAAGGATATTATGGAGGTTTGTATTCTTCAAACTTCAACCGTTTCGGTAAACTATACCGTGTTATGATCCAAGCCGATCCGCAAAGCCGCATCAGCCCGGAAACACTAAACAGTATTAAAGTACGCAATGGTAATGAGATGGCTCCGATCACTCAATTCGTAACATTAAAGAAAGTATACGGTCCGGATAATATCACACGTTTCAACATGTACACTTCTATGAAAGTAAACGGGTCTCCTGTTCCCGGAGTCAGCTCAGGAGATGCAATCAAAGTTATAGAAGAAGTAGCCGCAGAAACATTGCCTGTCGGATACGGATACGAATTCTCTGGTATAACGAGGGAAGAACAAAGCACAGGAGCCAATACGACTGTAATAATCTTTGCTTTATGTCTTGTTTTCGTATATCTGCTATTGAGTGCCCAATATGAAAGTTATATTCTTCCGTTGGCAGTAATACTTTCCATACCGTTCGGTTTAGCGGGAAGTTTTATTTTCGCCCAAATAATGAGTGTAGAAAACAATATTTATCTGCAAATCGCTTTAATCATGTTGGTCGGATTGTTGGCAAAGAATGCTATTCTTATCGTTGAATTTGCTCTTGACCGTAGAAAAACAGGTATGAGTATCGTCGATTCTGCGATACAAGGAGCAGCAGCCCGTTTACGTCCTATTCTTATGACCTCCTTGGCAATGGTTATAGGGCTTCTTCCTATGATGTTCGCTCACGGTGTAGGTGCAAATGGAAACAGTACGCTGGGAACAGGAGCTGTAGGCGGTATGTTCATCGGTATGGTTTGTCAGATCTTTATCGTACCTGCTCTTTTCGTTATATTTGAAATAATACAGGAAAAATTCAAACCTATCGAATGGCACGATACGGATAACAGCGAGATCGAGGCAGAGATTGAACAATATACCAAATAAAGGTTTTCACATTAAAGAAAAGAAAATGAAGAAACAAATAATTTTATATACTGTATGTCTGGCAGCCATGATGAGTAGCTGTCACATATATAAATCCTATGATCGTCCTGAAGTGGACACACAAGGGTTGTATCGAGATCCGGTATCAGATAACGATACTCTCGCTTCGGATACGACCAACATGGGCAACTTACCTTGGGAACAAGTCTTCACCGATCCCCAATTACAAGCTCTCATCCGATTAGGTTTAGAGCAAAATACTGATCTACAAAGTGCAATACAAAATGTAAAAGCAGCCGAAGCCGGACTTATGTCGGCACGGCTGGCTTATGCTCCTTCTCTTGCAATTGCACCACAAGGAGGAGTCAGCCATTTAGAAGGATCTAAAAGAAGCTGGACTTATACGCTCCCTATATCTGCAAGCTGGGAGGTCGACTTGTTCGGGAAACTTCTTAATTCAAAGCGAGGTGCCAAAGTAGCTTTATTACAAAGTAAAGCTTACAAACAGGCTGTACAAACGCAGGTAATAGCAACAATCGCAAACTGCTACTACACATTACTGATGTTGGACAAACAATTGGCTATAACTGAAGAAACTTCTATCATCTGGGATAAAAGTATCGAGACCATGCGGTCGATGAAAGAAGCCGGAATGGTCAATGAGGCGGCAATCGTACAGAGCGAAGCTAACAGTTATATGATTAAAGCCTCAATACCTGATTTGAAACAACAAATCAGAGAAACAGAAAATTCCCTTTCTCTCGTTCTTAAAGAAGCTCCGCAAAAAATCAAAAGAGGGACATTAGAAGAACAAAAACTTCCCGAAGTACTTAATTCCGGAGTTCCTATACAATTATTAGCTAATCGTCCAGACGTAAAAGCTGCAGAAATGTCTTTGGCCGGAGCTTATTACAGTACAAATCAAGCGCGATCGGCTTTCTATCCACAAATATCTATAACAGGAACGTTAGGATGGACAAATAGTGTCACAGGGATGCCGATTTTCGATGTCCCCAAAATGATCATGTCTGCTCTTGGAACTTTGACTCAACCTTTATTTTATCGGGGCGCTAACTTAGCAAAACTGAAAACAGCTAAAGCGCAACAAGAGATAGCTGCTCTCAATTTCCAGCAATCCATACTAAATGCAGGAAGTGAAGTCAGCAATGCCCTTTATCAATATCAAGCAGCTAACGAGAAGACCATCCAACGGGAAAAACAGATAAATTCCTTAGAAAAATCGGTCGAATATACACAACAATTGCTAACTTTAGGGACTTCTACTTATCTAGAAGTTCTTACGGCACAGCAATCATTGTTAAGCGCCCAATTATCCGGAATATCGGATGAGTTCCAACGCATACAAGCTGTCGTAAATTTATACCACGCCTTAGGTGGAGGACGAACAGAATAAATTAACCCTAAATTCCATGTAATATGATTAGTCCATTAGCTTATATCGATTCAAGCGCAAAAATCGGGAAAAATGTCACTATTCATCCGTTTGCGTACATCGATAAAAATGTAGAAATCGGTGACAATTGTACGATTATGCCTTATGCCAGCATTCTGGACGGGACTCGTATGGGAAATAACAATATCGTTTACCAAGCTGCAATCGTCGGAGCTGCACCACAAGATTTCAAATTTAAAGGTGATGAAACTCTTTTGATCATCGGAGACAATAATACAATTCGGGAAAAAGTCATTATCAACCGTGCAACAAATAAAGGAGATAGTACTGTTATTGGTAATGGAAACTTCCTACTAGAAGGTGTACATATCGCCCATGATACCTATATCGGGAATGACTGTATCTTAGGAAATGGTACTAAAACCGCAGGAAATTGCAAACTCGATGATAAAGCAATATTAGGAAGCGGTGTTATTCTGAAACACGGATGCCATGTAGGTAGCTGGTCACTTTTACGGGACGGTTGCCGTGCCAACAAAGATGTACCTCCTTTTATTGTCGCTGCTCACAATCCGATTACTTATTATGGAATCAATGCGGTATTGATGTCTAAAGCCGGAGGATTTAAGGACAATATAGTAGATGATATTGCAAAAGCATATCGTCAAATATACCAATGCGGCACAAGCCTCGAGAATGCTCTTCTCAGAATCAAGGAATTGATTCCTGAAAGTCCGGCAATCAAATATTTGATCAATTTCATTGAAAGTTCCGATAAAGGAATTATCGGTATCACAATTTGATTCTGTTAAAAACAAGTGATAAAGGAAAAGAGGGTGACCCAAAAGTCAATAACGACTGAACGGGTCACCCTTTTTCATTA
>ERZ835051.579-NODE-579-length-42360-cov-4.510696_pt1 | contig 42360 bp, 30 predicted proteins | sample MGYA00519575_ERZ835051 | MGnify/ENA primary metagenome ERZ835051 (study PRJEB31850, sample SAMEA3708769) | human gut metagenome | biome: human gut; feature: human-associated habitat; material: faeces | place: China | collected 2014 ... | reverse complement strand
GAATGATATTGTTAACCTAATTTTGCAACATAAAATTTTGAGTTATGAGAAGCACATTTAGAATTCTGTTCCCTTTCAACGGGATCGTCAAAAACGAAATGGTAAGGTTCCTGTTTTTGGTCGTATTACGATTTGTGTTGTAAAAGGATTGCAAAAAACCGCAACCATAGGAGATCATAAACAAGAACATATATTTGTTACTTCTTTCGATCAATTAGTTGATACAGCCGAAAAACGAATATTTGGATTAAGGAATAAATTAAATACAATGTGTGATGATATCCCTGGCATGGAGCTATACAAACAAGCAGAACAAAATTATAATTACATGATTTTTTCGTATTGAATCTGATGATATGCTCTAAATACTGGTCTAATATAGGGGACTCCGGTAGATATAGAAAATTTTAGACCTAATAAAAGATCATTCGGCAAAAAAATAAGGCCCTTATTGAGGATTCGTTTGAGAGAGTACAAAGATATGGAGACAATATATTCCTTTTGCAAAAAGAACCCATTTTAGAGGATGACTTCTAATACTACTTTTTCTAAAAGGGCACGAATAAAAAATCAATTTGAGGACCAAGACTTTACATTTATACACGTGAAGTCTTGGTCCTTTTCTACTTCACCATTTTAATATAGAAAAACAAAACAGATGAGATTCTGTCTTTCCTAATCCCCAATAAAAGGTGTAAACTCACAATGGGGAACATTCAATTCGATCAACTTCTTCAGGAAGGGATCGTCCTCTGTCATAAAAAAATACATGATCATGACTTGACATAATAAGTGTCAATGGGATATATATTTTAAGAGACATATAGGATTGATTATATTTATGTCAGAGATGATGGCCATTTTATGGCGTTACACTACGATGACAAGTTAATTAGCCATTAAGAATAATCTGAATTGATCGGATTTACACCTATTTGATGTGATCTGCCTCCAAAATTTTCGACAAGGTTTTCCGAAATATTCCGCATGAGGATGCAGCAAATCGTCGTCCCTTTCGTTATCAGGTTAGAAACACACCGGAATGGAAAATTACACATGCATAGTCGCGGCCTGCCTCCGTCAGGATAAAAAAGCCCAGTTGCAATTCTATAACCTGTTTTGCAAATGCGTTTATAATAGCAGTTTGCGGATTGTAGGCAATAGTATGGAAGCGGAAGAGGTGATGCAGGAGACCTTTCTGAAAGTGTTTACCCGACCTCATCTGTTGCAAGAAAACGAGAAGGCTATGGAACGGATGTTGCGGCGGATTGCCATCAACCATTCGATTGACATTTTCCGCAAACGCAACATGCACTTTGAAGAGTTCACCGAACGTCATGACAGTACTCTCCCGGACGAGATTGAGCCGGCAGAAAAAGAACAAACAGAAATTACAGTAGAAATGATACGCCAGGGTATCCGAGAATTGCCCGAAGGATACCGGATTATACTCTCGTTACACCTGATCGAGGGCCTCAAATATGAGGAAATTGCTCGGCAACTGAACATCTCGGCTTCAAGTGTCCGTTCGCAATATGTCCGGGCACGCAAAAAACTCATTCAAATAATCCAAGAAAAAAGAACCGCATAAACCATGAAAACCTATCTGGAAGATAAAATTCGCACCCACCGGGACGCTTTCGATGACCAATTGCCTCCCGAGGGCCATTTGGAACGATTCGTCGAAAAGTTGTATGAATCGGAACAAAAAAATTGGCAACGGAGAACGTTCCGTACCATGATGGTTGCTATGGCCGCCGTGATTGCTATAGCCTTGGTTTTTCACTTTGCTTTACCCTCCTCGCCTCAACAAGAATCCCTGAACGAAGTAGAACAAATAACTCATTACTGCGATATACGCCTCCAGAAGCAAGCCCATCAGATCGAGGGCCAATTGGTGAAACTCGATCCCCAAAGCCGCGAAGCTATCATCAAAGAGATCCGTAGTATCGTCGCCAGCGCCCAGATCACCGACCCAGAATATGCTCTGATGACCCAGCAGGAACAGATAAGCTACACCGTGCGCCGGTATAATGCTTACCATCAATCGCTGCAAACGATCGAAAAAATGCTGAACACTCTGCTCAATCATACCTCTATCGACTCTCCGGAACAAAAACCCGACGCATAACACGACATAAGCGCTTATAATAATTTCACGTTCTTTCCCCAAAATTTCACCCTCTAAAAACATCGTTATGAAAAAACAACTTCTCATAGGACTCTGTGCTGCAGGAGTAGCGCTGGTGTCCATCCCAACCCGAACATCAGCCGTAGAGGTCAAGAATGTTATTACACGTACTTTCCCCGTCTCTGCTTCCAGTGTGTTAAAGATCGACAATACGTTCGGGGATGTAGTAATTGCTCCGGGGAAACGTTCAGAGATCGACTTCCGGATCGAAATTACCGGTACAGGATTGGATCAGCAAACGGCCCGGCGAATGGCCGACCGGGCCAAGGTCAGCCTTCATCAGAGCGGGAATACCGTGACTGCCCGAACTTCGCTCGGCTCATCCCTTGAGAACTGTAATAATTGCACAATTTCGGTCGACTACCTGGTACTCGTTCCCTCATCGGTTTACCTTGACCTGACCAATAAGTTTGGCAACATAAATATCAAGACGGATGTTCAGCACGACCTCAAAGTCAACCTGCAATATGGTAATCTGACGGCCAATCGTCTGCAAGATGGCAACAATCACATTTCCCTCAAATTTGGCAATATGACCCTCGACAATGTGAACGCGGTAACGGCCGAGTGCTCTTACGGGCAGGTTAAAATCAACCGGGCCAATTCCGTAGACCTAAACCTTAGTTTCTGTATTCTGACCACCTCGTCCATCGACGAGCTCAACTTGTCGACCAAATACAGCGATATCACGGTCGAAAACCTGGGTGCTATTACCGGCAGTTCCTCTTTCTCCAATGTTAAGATTTCCAACCTAGAAAAACGATGCCATTTGAGCAACGTTATGTATGGAGGGGGCGTACGCATCAATAAGTGCTCTCCTCAGGTGGAGAGTATCCGGATTCAGGCCTCATACTGCGGTGTGACAGTCGGGTTGTCAACTCAGATTTCGGCACGGGCCACACTGTACACCCATTTTGGAAAGATACACTACTCGGGCCTCAAAGTCACTCCGATTTCCGTCGGAACAGAAGAAGACAAAAATGTGCAATCTTTCCAAGGAACCATCGGCCCCAAGAGCGCTCATTGTGCCGAGATCGAAATCGGCAACCACTATGCAGACATCACGCTGAAACCATAACCACCTCATTGCTCTGATGCGCAGTGCCCTTCGGGGGCTGCGCATCTTTTTCGGATTAATGAATTTTTCTATTAAGGACCTTAGTTTCCATTATAGATTGCCCGGCAGATGGTAGATCGATTTTATCCCTCTACGTTGAGCGAGGCTGTCGATCGGAGGAAACGGAGAGCGTCAAATGGTCGACAGGTGTAAACATGATGCCTGTAGCCCCATCTCCTCTCCTCTCAATTCGCTCGAATCGGATAAAACACGAACAATCGGGAAGAAGAACGAGTTGTCAATATTCAAGGTGTCCATAAAAAATGCGATTCATGCACAAAATCAAGTTTTTACTGTTGGTCTTCTCATTAGCCTCCATATAGATGAATCCTCTTCGGGCACAGACAGGAACCCTTCGCTTCCCCTATTATCCGTTCCTCTCTCCTGATGTGACGATCATCTACTTTGCATACGATGGAGACATATTTCGAGTCGGCATTGATGAAGGTACGGCCATGCGACTTGTATCTCTCGGAGGCAACGAGAATCATCCCTCTGTCTCACCGAATGGCAAGTTGCTTGTTTTCTCCTCAGACATCAATGGCAACAACGAGGTGTTCATCGTACCGGTGAACGGAAGCGAAGAGAGCCGACTGACATGGCATTAAAACGCTTGACATCGCTACAATCGCAGGAACAGAGACATCTCGTGCGGCCATATGCACTTCTGGTGTCTCATTGATGGATGGGCTGTTTATCGGCTTGGGGGTGCTACTTCCTAACCGGGGAAGATCTGGAGTTTTCCGGCATCAAACTGGACATCTATGTCCGCAATACTTTTACAGATAGAATGTACAAAAACGATCCTCAGTTGGATGCCGCCATTGCTGCGATATTGCAGGCATTAGAAAAAGATTGACGTTTTTTATGTAAGATTTAGATAGACTTACATAGATCGGGAAGCCGTAGAAAGATCGTATCCGTATCGCATATTTCTGACAGATGATCCCGTATAAGTACATGCTGCATAAATATAATTCTATCGGTTAGATAGAAATAATACCACCAGATTCATCATATACAGTAATAGAACTAATTTAATATGTCAATTTTGATAAGATGGGGCAAATGGGAAATCTCTTTCACTTAAAACGTATTGGCATGCTGAAAATCATATTTTGGAATGATTGCTTACATATTGATCTACACAAAGATAAATTCCTTCGTGTCAGGGTGCCAATAGAGACATTATAAACATTGATTCTATATTTTATGCTGGGTTCTTCAAACCGTTACATTCATTTTTCAATCATTTTCTTGTATTTGTGTCGAGTGTTAAATACAAGACAAAAGCGAACAGCATGAAGCCAATGTCAACACGATAAAGCACTCCAAATCATACCCCATTGAAGTGCGACAGGCAAAATTGTGAAATAGAAGTTACTGAACTTAAAGCAAGTGAGAGACTGGGTTCGTAACCCGTCCTCTCCGCCAATCTTACTAAAAAGGCGTTCATAAAATTTATGAACGCCTTTTTTATTTTTCACACAAACAATCAAACTGATCCCATCCCCTCTCTGTCGCAATAAGGATCTTCCCTATTTTAGGGAACGACACATGCTTATCTCATACTTTTCCTCAAGCAGGGAATACACTCATGTTGTAACACAACAATAAGCAAGCTCTTCTTCTTCTCTTTCTCCTTCTTCTATTTCATCACAAATAAGCGTTGGACACTAAAGAGAAGACCTGCAAAGAGGAGATTAACATTGGTAGCGTATTGGATACAAGTTATTGAGTACGTTACCAAAGTGGTTGCAATATTTCTCTCTTTACAAAAAATAGACTCACACCCTTTAGGACTGCAATTATCTACTTGTACTAATTTTAAGGTAAATCATATCTTTCAATTGTTTCCCCGCTTCAAAAATCGGATGGTCATAATTATCTGTGAAAAAATTGGGGATTCGGTGTGAATATATAAATCCGCAACTGTTGTAAAAGGATATGGTTATAGGTGAGTCTCCGGTACCGACCAGCATAGTATGACAGCGCGTTTTATAATGTTCCAGAAGAAAGGATATCAACTTTTTCCCATACCCCTTGCGCTGGAACTGCGGATAAACAGCAATACTTTTGATTTCGTAGATGCCATTGCCTTCTTCTGTTATAACGCATGAAGCTTTCACCTCATTGTTATCAGCCAGGACAAACATATCCCCGCGTTCCAAATAGCGATCAATCATGGACTCCTGCTCATCCGCAAGAAGGAGTAAATCTAGATATTGCTTTTTATTGTAAAAAATTGGATATATATTTATCATATTTAGTTTTTATATAGATGGCTGGATTCGCAATTAGTATACTTTTTGTTTGATTCATAAAATCAGACAAATGTAACGTATTCAACAAAATAGAGACTGAATTTTATAGCTCTGTATTCAATTAAATATGTCATGTATATAGAGTTGCATAACCTCAATGGTTATATACTCGACCAAACAGATAGTGACTTCTGTATACAACAAAGGGTGCAAACCTCGCATAAGCTTGATTTACACCCTTTATTGCGGAGAGACAGGGATTCGAACCCTGGGTACGGTTGCCCGTACACCGCATTTCGAGTGCGGCCCGATCGGCCACTCCGGCATCTCTCCTAATCGACGTGCAAAGATAACGATTCCTTTCGATAATTGATACGTTTAAATAAAATTTTGGTCTTTCCCGTTCAAAATCAATCGTTACGTCGATTACCTCCAAACCAATACAAAATCTCTCTTTTCGAAAACAGCCTGCAACAAAATGGAGCTTAAAACTCCAAATCCCAAATGCCGCAAGCCCGCTCCAATTCAATCAAAGCAACGGCACAATCATACTCAGCCTCATTGAACGTCGTTTGGACCTCATTATATGTGCGCTGCGCATTGAGAACCTCAAGAATACCTGTCTCTCCTCGCTGATAACTGAATATCTTTTTCTGGAGAATCATCTCTGCATCTTTCAACATATTGGTATTATACCGCTGTAATTGCCTCAACGCAATCACATATTTATGATAGGCCTGCATCACTTCTGAAGCAATTTGCAATTCAGCCACCTCGTAACGCTTCTGACTCTGAGCAACCATAAATTGAGCAGCACGTAGCTCGCCTTTATTCGTATTCGAAAATTTCAATGGAATGCTAATCCCCGCTGAAAATCCGGTATAAGCGGGGGCTGGAGCGATCTCATTACGTACAATGTATGAATGGTTGACACCGACATTCAAGCCCAGATCAATCACCCGATTGGCTTTGGCCAGTCGCAAATTATTTTGCGACACCTCATTTGATTTCAAAGCGGCCTGCAAATCTGCTCGATTTTGTTTCGCCATTTCAATCAATTGAGCCGGATCAAACGCACGCACCGGACTGCCCAAACGTCCCTCCAAAGAGTCTGGTAGCATCATCGTACTGTCGCCTTGCAATAAAGCGAGAGCGATCAAAGCATTGCGCAATTCACCTTCGCTATCGAATACACTGTTGCGCATCGTATTCGCTTCAAGTCGGGATTGCAACGCATCGACCTGCGTAATTTCACCAAGGCTAAAACGAATACTGTCGGCACAAGCCAACTGATCCATCTGCCGATACGACGAAAGTTGAATATCTAATTGCGCTTTCTGTTTAAGAGCTGTCAAATATGCGATTGTAGCATCGGCTTGTAAGTTGCGGAAATAATTTTCGAGCAACATTTCCGTCACCTCCTGTTCACTACGGGCAACAGCAATTCGGGCTCGACGTTTTCCACCCAGTTCAAGAGTATAATCCAATGAAGCATCCACGCCAGAGCCCATCTGCAAGTTCCAATCCTGGTTATTCGAATACCCAACAGACAACTCAGGATCAGGCATCACTTTGGCTGCCTGCAATTTTGCAGCTGCAATATCAACGTTATATTTCTCAGCCAAATATTCGGCATTGGAACTCCGCACTTGACTGATAAATGCTTCATAGGTCAATACTCGTTTCGATTGGCCATACGACAAGCCTGCCATACAGCAACCGACAAGCACAATGAAAGTGTTCCAATATCTCATTTTAATGACATTTTAGCGTGATGTTTATGTGCATATCTCTTTTCCACGGCATAATAGAGAGCCGGCAGAATATATAGAATTAAAATAGTTCCAAAAAGCAGACCATAAACGATAACCGTTGCCAAAGGTCGTTGCACATCCGAACCGATACCGGTCGAAAGCGATGCCGGCAGCAATCCCAGAACCGCCACAGTAGCGGTCATTAACACAGGGCGTAATCGATGCGCAGCTCCTGCGACCACAGCTTCTCGGAGTTCAGTACGACGACGGCGCAGGTTATTGATATGAGAGATCATAATAACCCCGTTTTGGATAAAGACCCCGAACAGAGCAATAAATCCGACAGCCGATGAGACATTAAAACTCATTCCTCGGACCACCAGAGCCAACATACCACCAAAGACAGCCAAAGGCAGCATGCCGATCAACAATCCTGCTTGCCGGAATTTTCCAAAAGCAAAGAAGAGCAGCAGGAACATGACGGCAATGGTAATGGGGACAATCAGGGCCAAACGTCCGAACGCTCGGTTTTGATTTTCGAGCTGTCCGGCCCAATTCAGGTGAAACTTATCGTGGTCATACGGCACCTGCTGTTCGATTTTTTGACGAGCTTCGTTGACAAATGAGGAGAGATCTCGTCCACGCAGATTCATACGTACCGTCGTGAAACGTTGGTTCATTTCGCGGGAGATCATGCTGGGCCCCGTTGTCGTTTTGACCTCAGCAACTGCCGAAAGAGGAATCATTGCCCCAGACGCAGAGGTCAGCATCAGTGCTCCGATCTTCTCGGGTGTATTCCGTGACTGTTCATTATAACGGCAAATCACATCATACACCTTGCTCCCAATAAAGACCTGCGAAACCGACTTCCCTCCGATTGCCACCTCGATCAGCTCCACCACATCCGAAACATTCAGCCCATACTGAGCGATCTTGTCCCGATCGGCTACGATCTGCAACTGCGGGAGGAAAGGCTCTTCCATGATCCCGACATCGGCCACACCATCCACTTTGGCAACTACACGCTTAATATCTTCAGCTATGCGACGGCTTTCAGCGAGATCCTCCCCATAGACCTTGATGGCCAAATCACTGTGGGCCCCGGCAATCTGATCCATCACCATATCGATAATCGGTTGTGAAAAGCCCACACTGTATCCCGGCATCGTATCCACCACAGCCGCCATGTCAGCAATCAGGTCTGCCTTTTTGCGTCCGTTTTTCCAGGTATCGTAGGGTTTCAGGCCGATCATCACCTCAATATGCGAAAAGGAGAACGGACACACCCCTTCATCATCCCGTCCGGTTTGGGTCATCACATAAGTCACCTCATCGAACTTTTTGAGTTCACTGCGAAGCGTTGTAGCCATCTCGGAAGACTTTTCAAGCGACATTCCGGGCGGAAGCTGCACCTGCAACCAGATACTGCCTTCATCGAGTTCTGGCAAAAAGTCTTTTCCGACATGAATCGAAAGGCCGACAACCGTCAACAGAACCGCCACAATCGGCAAGACCAATCGTTTCGGAGCGGTGATCAGTTTTTCGGTCTGATGTTTATATCCTTCCGTCAGCCGCTCCATCCAACGGTTCCGGTGAACTTTCTGCGGCTTATGATAGACCGAAAAGGCCAAACCCGGAATCAGAATTAACGCGGAAGCCAAGGCCCCGATCAGTGCAAAACAGAGGGTAAAGGCCATCGGAGTAAAAAGCTTCTGCTCGACACGATCAAAAGCAAAAAGCGGCAGATAGGCCACGATAATAATCAGCGTAGCAAACAGGATCGGTTTGGCCACTTCGGCTGCCCGTTTAGCAATACCAGACTCTTCGAGCGGTGCAGCCGGATTATCCTCCCGTTTTTTGAGGATGGTCTCCATCATCACGATCGTACCATCGACAATGATTCCGAAATCGATCGCTCCAAGCGAGAGCAGATTGGCCGGAATATCGGTAAGCCACATCAGAATAAAGGCCGTTAACAACGATATCGGGATGGTAATGGTGGCCAACAGTGCTCCCCGTGGACTGCCCAAAAAGATAATCAGCACTCCGATTACCAACAAGATTCCGAAAGAGAGCGTATGAGAAATAGTATTCAACGTGGCATCGACCAGCTCAGTGCGATCATAAAAGGTGTGAATCTGAACCCCCTCTGGCAAGATATTTTCATTGAGATCCTCGACCGCCTTTTCAATTTTTTCGAGCACCTGCGACGGATTCTGGTACCTCAACAGTTGGACCATGCCCTGAACGCCATCCTCGCAATCGAGCCGATCATCGAGATAGCCCATGATCCCCTTGCGTTCGAGGTTGCCATATTTCAACTCCCCAAGATCCTTGATATAAACCGGAGCTCCGTTTACCGTCTTGACCACGATATTGCCCATATCCTGCAGATCCCGAACCAAGCCCACGCCACGCACCACATAGCTCAAATCGCCACGGATCAACGTACTTCCTCCCGCATTGGAGTTATTCTGCTCGATCGATTCGGTAACCTCTCCCAACGACAGGGAGTATTTGGTCAGTTTGTTCGGATCGATTTCAATTTGGAACTGCGTAGTGATTCCGCCAAAATTCGACACGTCGGCAATTCCGTCGATCTGCCGTAAGCGGGGGATAATGGTCCAAAGATTGATCTCGGTCAGCTCTCGCAGGCTACGGTTACCGGTCACCACGTAACGGTAAATCTCTCCGGTCGGTGAGGTAAGCGGATCGAGTCCCGGCTTCGCACCGAACGGCAACTCGACATCATTTATTCGTTCCAAAACCCGTTGGCGTGCCCAGTAATCGTCCACGCCATCCTCAAAGACCAGCGTAATTTTCGAAATCCCGAAAAAGTTTTTACTACGCATCACCTTTAAACCGGGGATTCCGTTCAGCTCTCTTTCCAACGGGATGGTAATCTGCTGCTCCACTTCGGTTACGGCCAGTCCTGGCACCTGGGTAGCAACTCCGACCGACACGTCAGCAATATCGGGATAGGCATCGACCGCCAGCTGTCGCCAAGCATATATTCCCAAGCCTGACAACAGCACAAAGATCGTCAGCATCAACCAGCGACGATGGATCAAATAGTGCATCATCTTTTCCATCGCCTACTCATCTATAAAGATTCCACCTTCGGTCACAACCCGTTCTCCTTCATTCAGCCCCTTCAAAATTCGGGTACGACTGCTATCCGCTGTTTCAGTTTTTACACGACGACGGAGGTATCGGCCTGGAGCGAGCTCTACAAACACATAATCATCATCACCCTGCTGCATGATTGCCGTTGAAGGAAGCACAATCGCTTTTGCAGGTGAACTCTGGAAATGGACTTCACAAAACATACCCAGTTTCAACTCTCGTGCAGCATTATCACAAGCCACAATTACCTCCAAAGAGCGCGTCTCCTCATCGAGGACCTCTCCAATGTAATACAACGTTCCCCATATCGCTTGATCGGGGTGCGCATCGGTAAACACTTCAACTTTATCACCAGGGCGAATAGCACCAAAATATTTCTCTTTAACCAAAGCAGCCACCCAAACCTGGGACAGGTCAGCCACTACCGCCAATGGTTCGGCATCCTCCTTGACATAACTGCCTATGGTCATATCACATTTGACCACCTCCCCCGCAATCGGAGTAGTCACTTTCAGGCTCTGTCCCATGCTCAACGACGATTCATCGATATTGAAAACCTTCAGCGTCGATTTAGCCTGCTCAAACTCTTGCCCAGCCACAATCGCCTCATTCCGGGCCATCTCAAGCTCTTTTTGGGAAGCTACGCCATGGTCTGCCAACTCCTGTTGGCGACGGTAATTTTTCTGCGCCAATTCATTGGCTGAACGAGCGGCAAAATAGCTTTTAGCCGCTTCATAAAAATCCGATGACCCCAATTCAAAAATAGGAGCACCAGCCTGGACACGTTGACCGAGATGAACAAACGATTTCATAACCCGCCCCGCAAAAGGAGTGGCAATCTCGGCATATTTACCCGCCACAGGGCGGACGGTTCCGACCGTTTTAAATTCTCCGGAAAACTCTTCCAGATGTGTTGTCTGGACTTGGATACGTTTCAGAGCGGGTGAGTTTTCTTCCACAACCACCGTATCTCCATTGAACGACAGTTCCTGGGAAGAAGAGGCGGTTTCAGTCCGGCCACAAGCCACCGCCCCGACACAAAGACAGGTTAAAATAAGAATATGTTTCATTGATTTTACGCATTACTATATTGACACATACATCCACCCGACAACCGCACCCGATATCAGGTGTCGATACGGAGGAATGTTTTCTGGCTAACACGACGTGAGTCGTTGCCAGAAAATCGATAACGAATGGCCATAGCGGGCCATTACCACCAAAGCATTACGCCATCACTGGCGGAGCACGTAAAGATCTATGAAAAACAGTCTGAGAAGCTATAGCCCGGATCTCCGGCACAAGCAACACAGCCGTTAGCGACAAGAACAGCGCTAACGCTGCAAAAAAGAGTGCAGGCGCGCAGCTTTGAAATAACGACAGGGCCGAAATCAACGTCAACTGACTCTCTGAGTGCGTATCGGTAAGTGGATGGGCCTTATCGTGAAAGTGCGAGTGCACAATCGTCACGCCATTAACAATGTGGCCATGGTAAAAGAAACAGATATTCGCATAATACAGTGCGAATATCGCTACGGTAATTACCCCTATGATTCTTCTGGCACGTTGAGACATGACGGTAGATCAATGATGCTACAAAAATAGCTTTTTTTTAGATTCTACCACTTGCCGCTTGAAACTCATAACGATTGTCTGCTTTATGCTTGATGAAATGGTAATAGATGGTCATTTGCATGAAAGGCAATTCATGGTCAAAACAACAGACCTCCTAACACGCTACCATGATTTATTGCCATTCTTACGTTGCATAAGAACTCCGCCACCTCACCACCCATAAACAAATAACACGAAAGAGTTACAAACTCCTTCGTGTTATTTATCATGATAGAGACACATTGTGACACCCATGTCGTCATGTGTCGTCACCGTGTTTTATGACCTTATCACTTGTTTGGTACAATCTCCTGCATTCTTTCGTGATACAGACGGGTGACTAAAGCACAAGCATCCTCCAATCGGATACTTCCGGTATCAATGACCAAATCATAATTGTGCGGATCATCCCATTTATGTCCCGTATAATGTTGATAATGGCCTCCTCTAGCCCGATTAATACGAGCAATTTCCGTCCGGGCCTGTGCAGGATCAAGATGATACTCCTCCACACAACGGCGATAAGCACTTTCAGGATCCGAATAGCAAAAGACACGAATAACCGATTTTTCAGGCCGATCCTTGAGAATATAATCTGCACACCGGCCGATAATCACACACGAACCTTCACCGGCCAGTTTACGAATCACCCTACTCTGCGCCACAAAAAGTTGATCCGCTGACGAAAGGCTCTTTTCAATAGGGGCCTCGTAGTCTTGCAAGATAATTTTAAGCAGATAGTTGGATGAAACGGATTGTTCATTCTCGGATACAAATTGCTCTGACAACCGGCTCTCTTTAGCAACCATCGAGATCAGCTCTTTGTCGTAAAATTTAATTCCCAACCGAGAAGCAAGCATTTGCCCCAACAGACGGCCACCGCTACCAAACTCACGTGCAATGGTAATCACTACCGAATCATGGACATGGTTCGCCACATCCATTTCTGACTGTTGGGATGATGTACGGCCTGTCAACCAACGATCAAAGATCCGACAGTACGGTACAATAAAGTGAGTTACGGGACCAACCAACAGGGCCGCAATCACCGTTCCTTCGCGTACACCTTCCACACGTCCCGTGTAAAAAAGTGAAATCGCACAGGCAATCAACACCAACGAGACGTCGAAATACACTTTTACGAATCCGAACTCACGTTTGACAAATCGCGAGATGACCTGAACCAAATATTCACCCGTAACCATAGCCACATTGGCCTTAACCTCAAAACTGATTCCGACGCCCAGCAAAACACAGCCCACCAGCAGGGTCAACATTTGAGTCAGATAATGTGCAGGTAGCAGCCACCACAAAATATTCATCGACACATCGATAAAGAAGCCGAAACAGAGTGTAATCGGCACCTGCAACAACAACTCGTAACGTTTTTCACGAATTTCATGCCGTTTCATCATGCACATTTCGAGCACAATAAACAGCAAATTCATGATAATGGTGTAGCTACCCAGCGTACCTGAGGGCACACACAGGCTCAGGACATAAGGGACACTGGAGATGGGAGAAGTCCCCAACAAAGCGCGGGTAATCACCGCAATACTAAAGGCATTCACAAACACGGCGCCCAAGAACAGCAAATAGCGCCGCAACAACTCTTTTCGACTCATAACATCCACACGACCGAATATATCGGTCACGCGAATTTCCCAATTTTTCCGCACAAAGTCAATTTTTTACTCCTCCTCCTTGCCATTTTTATATGGATTTCGCTTCTCTTCTCACGCAAAACACAAACACGACATCATCTATATCAACATATTAATAACAAATCCCAACTATTCCATCCTGTCACACCAAACGCCCACCAACAACACTTCCACATACGCTCGCACTCACATTCACTTTATTCAAAATTTGGAGTCGCCACAGAAAATACAACCGTCTATCCGAATCGTCTGCACAGCCAAAAGACGTCAACAAGAAAGCAAAACATCTTATCAAAAATGGTTCTTAAATTCTCATTCTCCCCAAATTCACCACATCTCAAAGAATCGAATTATTGCTTATCTTTGTCAATAGTGATAAGTATCGATAAAACACAACTATGAGATTTGACGAACTCGGACTCGACCCGGATATTTTACGCAGTCTCGAAGCGATGAATTTCCACGAGATGACACCGGTACAGGAGGCAACGATTCCCATTATACTCAACGACAACGACTTGATTGGTTGTGCCCAAACCGGCACAGGTAAAACCGCTGCATACACCCTGCCCCTTTTGGACAAGCTCATTCGCAAACCCAATTCCGACAATGTGGTCAGGTCACTGATTGTCGTCCCCACCCGCGAATTGGCCATGCAAATCGATGTACAGTTCCAAGGATTTTCCTATTTCTTGCCTCTCTCTACAACTGTTGTTTATGGAGGAGGAGACGGCATAGGATGGGAACAACAGAAACAGGGGATGTTGCGAGGTTCCGATATTGTCGTTGCAACTCCCGGGCGATTATTGGCCCATCTGGCCAACAGCGGCATAGACCTTTCGCATGTGGAATATTTCGTACTGGATGAAGCGGATCGCATGCTCGATATGGGGTTTCACGATGATATCATGAAAATCATCAAAGCCCTGCCCGAAAAGCGACAGACCTTGCTGTTTTCCGCTACCCTACCTCCCAAAATCCGGGAATTGGCCAAACAGATTCTGCATAACCCTACCGAAATCAATATCGCTGTTTCCAAACCCAATGAAGCGATTGAACAAGGTGCTTACATCTGTTACGAAACGCAAAAACTCGATTTGATCCGTGAACTGTTTTCCAATCCGCTGGATTCGAAAACCATCATCTTTGCCTCGTCCAAACAGAAGGTCAAAGAGTTGACTTTTATACTCAAACGGATGAAACTCAATGCTGCTGCCATGCATTCCGACCTGGAACAGGAGCAGCGCGAAGAGGTGATATTAGCTTTTAAAAACGGGAAAATCGATCTGTTGGTAGCGACGGATATCGTTGCACGAGGCATTGATATCGAAGATATTGGAACAGTAGTCAATTATGATGTTCCACACGACCCTGAAGATTACATTCATCGCATCGGACGTACAGCCCGGGCCAGTGCGACAGGACGTGCTTTGACATTTGTCAACGAGAAAGAGCAGGGTAAATTTCACCGCATTGAGCTGTTTATGGAACGGGCGGTAGAAAAACTGCCTTTACCGGCTCAGTTGGGCGAAGGTCCCGCGTACAATCCCGATACTGAAAAACGTCGCAATAACAGAGGTGGGCGCAACGGCAATCGTCGTCAAAACGGGCGGAGAGGCGGCCGGAACGATCGCGGAAACAAAGAGCGTCGCAATGACCAACATTTCCAGTCCAAAGAGCAAACCGACTCACTGAATAAACAGGCGGATTCAGCCGACAAGGATGGCACTCCGAAACGCCATCAAGGCGAACAGACAAACAGCACCAAACAAGGGGCAAAGACTCCTTCGGATGTATATGCACGGTCATCCAAGTCTCAACAACCAGGAGAATCCACGTCAAAGCAGGAGGATGCAACTTCTGCCCAGTTCAACAATACCTCCAAAGATTCCACTGGGGCCAATTCTGCCAATAAAACGCGAAGTAGTTACCGACGTCACCGGCGACATTTCTCGTCCGCACAGAAGCAAACTGCAAATAGACCAGAAAAAGAGACAAGACCAAATACTGTTACGCATAAACCCCAGTAGCCAACAAGCAAACGTTGTAATCAATAAAGGATTTGACTTAACTATCCAATCCTCCCTCATCAGATCAGGTGTCATCAAATTAAATTTGAGGCACCAACAATCAATAAAAGTTTAAAAGCTCTAACCGAACAACAAAAAATTTCTGCTCATCTGAAATATTTTTTACACAAAAGACACTATACGACAATTTGGCAGAAAGTTCGGCACGTTTGGATCTGACATTGTCATAAAATTTGCCATAAATTTGAATCAACTAATACAACTTCAAATAACAAACATCCTAACCTTATGAAACGAAACGCCCAGAGATATGGTTCGTTAGTGCTGGCTCTCGCCGCCCTCTGCACAACCGACCTCTCAGCTCGCACTACGTTCTCAACTATTACCGATGTTGCTTCAGTTTCACAGGCTGCATCGACCAACAAGCCCTGTCAACAAGAGGCCAAGGCACCTCAACTGGGAATCGATCCTCTTCAAGATGTGATCGATGCGATGACCATTGAAGAGAAAGTATATCTGCTCGTTGGAGCAGGCACAAGCGCTACTGACCTGGAAGCAGCCATCATCGGTCAAACCCGCAAATTGGTTCCAGGTGCAGCCGGCACGACCTTCCCAATCGCCCGTTTGGGAATTCCTGCCATTGTTTTTGCAGACGGACCTGCCGGACTTCGCATCTCGGCCAAACGCGACAGTACAGATCAGACCTTTTATGCGACCCAATTCCCCATCGGGACTCAATTAGCCGCAACATGGGATACTTCTATGGTTCACCGTGTCGGCAATGCCATAGGCAATGAAGTGCATGAATACGGGGTCGATGTGATTCTCGGACCTGGCATGAATTTGCAGCGCAACCCGCTCAATGGCCGCAATTTCGAATATTATTCGGAAGACCCGTTATTGACCGGTAAAATCGGTGTGGCTATGGTGAAGGGTATTCAGCAGAAACAGGTTGGAGTTTCGATCAAACACTTTGCCGCCAACAATCAAGAGACGAACCGACTTAACAACAGCTCGATTGTCGATCCTCGCACATTGCGCGAGATGTACCTTCGCCCATTCGAGATCATTGTCAAGGAGGCTGATCCATGGACAATCATGAGCTCCTACAACAAGTTGAACGGAGAGTTTGCAGCAGAGCGGACAGACCTGCTCACTACCGTTTTGCGTGACGAATGGGGATACAAAGGAGCAGTAATTTCCGATTGGTTGGGTGCTGACGATGCACCCCGCAATATTTATGCAGGGTGCGATCTGTTAATGCCGGGTTTACCCAACCAACGTGAAGAGTTACTGGCTGCCATTCGTGAGGGCAAACTCTCTCTGCGTGATGTGGATCGCAATGTCAAACATGTGTTGGAATTGATTTTGCGCTCGCCGCATTTTGCCAAATACCCCTTCTCGGACAAACCCGACCTGAAAGCATCCGCTGCCATTGCCCGCACGGCTGCTGCCGACGGTATGGTTCTGCTCAGCAACCAAGACAATACTCTGCCTTTGGCTTCATCCATCCGTAAAGCGGCTATTTTTGGCGTCTCGTCGTACGATCTGCTGCCGGGAGGTACGGGAAGCGGTACCGTCAACAGTGCCTACACTGTTTCCGTCGATCAGGGGCTGGCTGCTGCCGGCATCCGTCCCGACAAAAAATTGCAGCAAACCTATCAACAATACATTGTTGCGGACAAAGCGACCCTTCCGGCACCGAAACGCTGGTGGGAGCACCACATCCGCCCACAGGCCCGTCAAATGGAGGTTTCCGATGCAGAGATTGCCCGAGCTGCTCGCACACAAGATGTAGCCATCATCACGATCGGACGTATCTGCGGCGAATTGTTCGACCGTATCGTCGGCACGGATTATTACCTCTCCGATATGGAACTTGGATTGATTCGCAGAGTGAGTGAAGCCTTCCATGCTGTTGGCAAAAAGTGTATTGTCGTACTGAACATTGGAGGTCCGGTCGAAACAGCTTCATGGAAAATAATTCCCGATGCGATCTTGGTAGCTTGGCTACCAGGACAGGAGGGTGGCCATGCTATTGCCGATGTCCTGACCGGAAAGGCCACACCTGCCGGCAAACTCCCGATGAGCTTCTCCATCCGTTATGAAGATGAGCCCACAGCGGCCAACTTCCCGCACCGTGAAGATTTGGATATAGAGGTATTCCACGAATCGCTCTCGACCAACCACACGTTGCCCTATACCGGCACAAAGAACCTCGACTACACCATCTATGAAGAGGGCGTATTTGTAGGCTACCGCTATTTCGACACCAAGAATGTAGCCGTATCCTATCCTTTCGGTTATGGACTCAGCTACACGACATTCCAATATGACGACATGACACTGACCCGTGAAGGGGATCAATTCCGCATCACCTGCAAGATCACCAACACAGGCAAGCGTCAGGGTCGTGAAGTGGCACAACTTTACGTTGCGGCTCCGGGCAAGGATATGATCAAACCGGCCAAAGAGCTGAAAGCCTTTGCCAAAACCGATCTTTTGCAGCCCGGCCAGGCTCAGACATTGACCATGTATGTTCCTGTCGAGACATTGGCATCATTCGACACCGAGTCGAGCAGCTGGCAACTGGAAGGCGGCACATACAAGTTTCTGATCGGAGCATCATCCGCAGACATCCAGCTTGAGAAGACTGCCGATCTGAAGGCCGCATGCATTGAAAAGGTACACGACGTATTATTACCACCTGATTCGATTCCTGCTGCGGATCAAGCAGCCCAATAGAACAGCATTGAGCCATGGGGCATACTTTCCCATGACTTACATGACTTAATGGACAACTGAGACTCGTTATCAAACGGGCAGAGTCCATTAGGTTCGGAATCTATCTTTTAACCACAATCGGGGCGGCATGTCAATACAAAAACAGGTCGCCCCGATTTTAATCACGACCGCCATGATTTGGGAACTCACTTTACGACTGCTGTTGGCCGGAATCCTTGGAGCTGTAATCGGCCTTGACCGCGAGTATCGCGCGAAGGAGGCTGGTTTCCGCACCCATTTCCTTGTATCTTTAGGCAGCGCGCTTTTCATGATTATCTCGCAATACGGTTTTGCAGAGATACTCCACAACGATCCGACCATCAAACTCGATCCCAGTCGTGTTGCTGCTCAAATTGTCAGTGGTATTGGCTTTTTGGGGGCCGGCACGATCATTTTCCAAAAGCAATTTGTCCGGGGGCTGACGACGGCTGCCGGTTTGTGGACAACAGCCGGAATCGGTATGGCAATCGGCGGAGGATTGTATGGACTGGGAGTTGCGGCAACCCTGCTTACGTTGGCGAGTCTGGAGCTTCTGACCCTATTATTTAAAAATGTCGGATTACGCACAATGATCGTTCGTTTCACCACCCACCGCCAGGAAAATTTAACCAAGATTCTCAACGAACTGGATCAAAGGCACTACAGGATTATCAGCTACAAGACGACAGAAGAGCATCACGGAGACCAGACGCTGTACCGCGTGGCTCTCGTGATCAAAATTCGGGAGCAAAAAGAGGAGCAGGCCATCTTCTCTTATATCCAAGCCCTGCCTGATCTGACCTTGACCGAAATGGAATAGTTCCACCAAAGGCGACCTATACCCATAGACAGACACATAGAGTTTCCACTTCTAATTCTAAAAATCCTCGTCCGACAAAAAAGCCGGCACCCAAAGGCACCGGCATAACCAACACATTAACACAAATCAAACAGTCTATCGTTTCTTGCTCCCTATGGCATTTGGAGAAGATTCCGGCTTACGCGCGGCTTTTAGATTACGAAAACAAAATTAGGCTGCTACACCCTCATCCTCAATCCCCATTTATAGGGAAATTTCCTGTTCATCATCCCCATACCGGGCCATTCCGGCATGCATGGAGAGATTATCTTTTTGTCGGTTTACAGGACGCTCCGTACGCTTTCTGAAAAAAAATTTCTATATTGGCAAACCTTTCGCCTTTCGTAACACATTACGGACAATTTGCGTTCGATACAATTTCTATAGATCGATCAGGTCCGCCGAAAGGGAAACAATCTGAGATATTCAACACAAAACTGTATCACAATGAGTACAAAAATGAAACCGGCGACCCTCTGCGTACAGGCAGGGTGGACCCCCAAAAAAGGAGAGCCTCGTGTACTTCCCATTTATCAGAGTACCACTTTCAAATACGAAACCAGTGATCAAATGGCCAAACTGTTCGATCTCGAAGAGAGCGGCTATTTTTACACCCGTCTGCAGAACCCGACCAACGATGCAGTGGCTGCAAAAATCGCAGCACTCGAAGGTGGTGTAGCAGGCATGCTCACCTCCTCGGGACAGGCCGCCAATTTCTATGCGGTGCTCAATCTTTGCTCGGCAGGTGATCACATTGTATGCTCCTCGACCATTTACGGTGGAACATTCAATCTGTTCGCAGTCACCATGACGAAAATGGGTATCGAATCGACCTTCATCAACCAGGATGCCCCCGAAGAGGAGATTGCTGCCGCATTCCGTCCCAATACCAAATTGTTGTTCGGAGAGACGATCAGCAACCCGGGTGTGGAGGTGCTGGACGTTGAAAAATTTGCCCGCATTGCCCACAGCCATGGGGTACCTCTGATTGTCGATAACACTTTTGCCACCCCGATCAACTGTCGTCCGTTCGAATGGGGAGCCGATATCGTCACCCACGCGACCACCAAATATATGGACGGTCACGCTACTGCTGTCGGTGGAGCCATTGTCGATAGCGGCAATTTCGATTGGGAGGCTCATGCCGACAAATTCCCCGGTCTGACCCAACCGGATCCCTCCTATCACGGACTGGTTTACAGCAAATCTTTCGGCAAAATGGCCTACATCACCAAAGCTACCGTGCAGTTGATGCGTGATCTTGGTTCGATTCAGGCACCTCAGAACGCCTTTCTCCTCAACATGGGACTCGAAACGCTGGATGTCCGTATGGAACGCCACTGCCGCAATGCACAGAAAGTGGCCGAATACCTGCAGGCCAACGACAAGGTGGCATGGGTACACTATCCCGGCTTAAAAGAGGACAAATACTATGCACTGGGGCAAAAATATCTGCCCAAGGGTTCTTGCGGTGTCATTGCATTCGGTCTGAAGGGAGGGCGTGACGAGTCGATCCGTTTCATGGATTCGCTGAAGCTTTGTGCCATTGTTACCCATGTAGCCGATACCCGCACTTCGGTGCTGCACCCGGCCAGCCACACCCATCGCCAGCTCACGGACGAGCAGTTGATTGCTGCAGGTGTAGCTCCGGATCTGATCCGATTCTCGGTAGGTATCGAGGATGCGGATGACATCATTGCCGACATCGAACAGGCCATGGAGGCGATTCGGTAAGCAAGAGACAGATCTCCGACAAAGACGACAAACGGAAACGACACTTACCGAAGATAGTAGCTGAGGTTTTCCCAAAGAAACGACCGGTGTCGTAATAGTAACGGGCTTGATTCGATTCAAGTCGTCACATAGATTGATTTGAACTGTTGATTCGGGCAGGCTCATTATAGCGATCACGCCCCAAATATTTCCGATTGATTTTTATTGATTTTGAATATTGCCCTTCTGGAAGTAGCACCAAAGCGATCCTCAGAAGGGCATATTTATTTGTGAGTGCAGAGGTGCGTTCACTGTTCTGTTCTCTTTTACAAAAACAGCTAATTTCCCCACCGGCAACATACTCCGAAACCTAAGGAAAGAGGAAGGTTATAAGGGAATACAGACAAACTACGCAAGAACACGAACCACACTGGATTGCATCACATGAATGGCTAACACTAAAAAAATCTAAAAATTCAGTGAAGGAGGCATACCGGTTTGGTTCCCGTTTCCAACCCATACAAAACATCGAGTGAACTGCTGCGCCCCTCCTCATTTATCGCATAGACACTTTCATCGGACATGGAGGCGATCACATAGTTTCTGACCAAAGCGGTATGCCATCCGGTTCTTTGAGCATTGCGCACTGAGAAAATCAGGATGCGTGCTTCCGAGAGAGCCACCTCAACCTCCGGCGGATAACGGCGATAGAGAGTACGCCCTAATCCCCAGATGACTGGATGGCGTGCGTCCAGCAACAACTGGAACACCTCTTTTTCGAGTGGAGAATGGAAACCGCTCATCACGACCCGATCGGTGGAGCAACACTGTTTGGCCCATTGGAGAGCCTGTTCTCGAATGGCAGGAGGAACAACGCGCGAGGCGAAGAAGGCGACCGACGGACGGTCGAGCAGGGCGTAATTGCCCTTGTAATCGTAATCGAAAGCCATAAAAACGTGGGTTGCCGTATTGACTTACCCCACACTCAGGCCTTCGCTGCCTCTATCCGAAATAAGCAACACGGACAGCCCACGCGAAACGAGCATTGCACAAAACAGGCCAAAAACCTATTGTGCAATACATACGTCCACGGAGCGTCCTGTTACATCTCTTTCGGATAGTCAAAGTTGCGAAGTTTGAGTGTGAAAGAAAACGTAACGAAACGTTCGTAATATGTCTGGTTCTGCGGATCGTCGCTGAACCTCCTACAAAAATAGAATATTAAATCGAAAAGCTACCACCAGCCGCTGATTTTTGCAGGAGGGATGCCGCATCAGAGAAGGTGTACATTGGTTGTAGCAGGGTTGATCGACTCAAAAGGCAACGCATCTTGTCACGTCGGGCGGCCCAATTCCCCACCCGTTCGATCTAAACTCAGTGCACCCGTTTCATCAAACCGTTCTCTCATCCAACAAGTTCCCTCACCCCGCCAATCCTCAATAAAACACCTTTAATCTCACCTCGATTTACATTCACCCATAAAAAAACAGAGTCGAAATTTGGTACAAAAATTTTTTTACCTATCTTTGCACCACGAAAGTAATCCTGCTCTGTTCGTCTAACGGCTAGGACGAGAGATTCTCAGTCTCTAAATAAGGGTTCGATTCCCTTACAGAGTACTCAAACATCCGAACGATCGCAGTTCGGATGTTTTTTATTTGTGGTTTTGCATACCGCACCACCAAAGCCAACCGATCCGTGCAGCTCCACTCCCACCCTCTGTCTGTACTTGCTACATCCTATCTTGAATCACATCCCTTGTTGGCCAATCGGAAGCGCATTACTCCAGCTCTTTCCCTCTGACCGAAATCTCAACACAATCAAAATCTCAATAAAACATTGTGCTTCTAATCCCGCTTCACTTCATCTTCCCCAAACACACATAATCAAAAAAACATCGGGTCGAATCCGACCCGATGCCCCCATTTAATGAAACTTTTGTCGTGTAAACGACAGGAGAGAATGTACTACTCAATGGTGCCTCCTTTCCATGAAAGGTTCCTCAAGGTATTTACAAAATCGTTTTAAAATCTTCAGGGAATTCCAAATCCTGCGTAACACCTTCACCGTATACACGAATCCAGGATCGGAACCCATCCCGACCTTCAGTCAGTTCGATCACACGCGCTCCACTCGGTTTCAAATCATTATAAACGGTATCGCATCCGCCGAATCGACCAAACATCAAAAACATGTTATTCCAACTCATGGCATAGTCGTTGTCGTGATCATGCCCGCAGATAATGGCTTTCACATCACCCATCTCCTTCATCGAAACGAAAAGTCCCGAGTTGACTAACGGTGAATAGGGTTCTTCTCCGAAATTACCCCGCATCACCCGCCGCGTATCGAGACGTGTCGCGTAATTGTACTCTGGTAGCGGGATATGGAAAAAAGCCAATGAAGGAATCGGAGTACCTCCGTTCAATTGTTTGAACTGTGCGCTTCTCTTGCGATACCAGTCTATCTGGTCAAAATGGATGTAATCGTACCCTTTGATTCCCGGCAATCTTGACATATGGTTCGAATCGAAAAGATAAAAGACCCATTTGACCGAATCATCCTGCGCAGAGGTGAGGGTAATCAGATCGTTCGACACGCCATAAATACCCTCAACCAGGCTATTCACATTGTAAGGCAGCGTGCGTACCAGGTCATACACCTCACGACGACTCATCCCGAACTCCTGATCGTGATTGCCCAATGTCACGGCAAAGGGAATTTTGCGTTCGGATATAGGGGCTAAAATCTCTCGCAGCGACTCCTCCGCAGGCCGGCCAAAAATGATATCACCCGTATGAATCACCAAGTCGGGTTTTTCGCTGTCGAGCATTTCGATCACATTCTTCAACGCCCGTTCGGAACGAGGATCCCCGGACACATAATGGGTGTCGGTCAGATGCAAGATTTTAAATTTGCCGTCGGGATTGAATTTAAATTTGGCAAACTGCTGCAAGTTATCCTCTTCGTTTGCGGTTGCAGCCGAGGCTGTCTTTTGCTTCCCCGACTGACCAGCCAAAACCTCCTGCACACCTGCAGCAGCGGCCAATCCAGTCAATCCGGCCATAGCCGACTTCTTAATAAAAGTACGACGATTCATCTGTTTCTGCGAGAGCAAACCTTCACTCTCAGCCTCTATATTCGTTTTTGTTTCGATTGTATCCATTGTGCGTAATAAAGCTCTTACATCCGATCTAATGTTGGGAGCACTGCCCCCTCATCTGTCTTAACGTTGTACCTAAATTACATCCGTTCACCAATGCGTACGGCTTCAGTGCTTATTCCCATTACAGTTTATCTTCTGTTACAAAGACTATCGTCACAGAGGTTCGACTAACTACCGGCCGCAATGATCAGTCCGAGCCCAACCACAAAGAACAGGAACATCAACGTCAACAGACCATTGACTTTTCGTTCTCCTTTGCTGAACTCTTTCCAGATAAAGACGCCCCAAAGTGCAGCGACCAATGTGGCTCCTTGTCCCAGGCCGTACGAGATCGCAGCACCAGCCTTGCCAGCCGCAATCAGATTCAGCCCATTACCCAGGCCCCAAATCACACCTCCAAGCACACCGACCAAATGAATCGGGAACCCACCTTTAAAATAGGCAGAGATGGAGACAGGATCACCGGCTACGGGACGCTTCATCGCGATAGTATTGAACAAGAAGGTGCTGACGAAAATTCCCGCTGCAAAAATCACCATAGCGGTATAGGGGGTCATCTTTCCAACGGCAGGCTCGACGAAATTATCCAGATCCATCGAGATCGCGACAAAACGATAGAAGAATGACATCAACAATCCCGATACCAAAGCCAGAACGATTCCACGTGTGGAGGTTGAACTGCTGGGTGACACCTTTTTGCAGGCAACACCGTTAAGTACGATAGCGACAATCACCAACAATACACCACCGAACAACAGTACTGGGTCTCCTTTTGCCGAACCGATATAATTGATCAGCACACCCAGGACAAGAGCCAAACCGACACCAACCGGGAAAGCCACCGCCATACCGGCTACAGCGATAGCTGCAGACAACAGAATATTGCCGGCATTGAATACGACACCGCCCAGAAAAGCGCTACCGATATTACTCCAATCGGCCTGAGCCAGATCGGGGAGGAATGAACGGCCTTCCGTTCCACAACTGCCCGCTGTCAAGGCCCACACCAACGAAAAGAGCAAAATACCGATGACATAATCCCAATAAAACAGCTCGTAACGCCAGGTTTTGCCGGCGAGCTTCTGGGTGTTACCCCAGGAGCCCCAGCAAAGCATCGTCACAAAGCAAAACAGGATTGCCAGAGGATAGCTTTGTACGATATACATAGTAAGGTCAATATTAGGTTAGCGAAATATGGTTATTTGGTTTGCGCTTCTGGCACATCTCCATAGACAACGACATTCTTGATCTGCATAGAGGCATCTTTAACGGGATTAAGCCATTTCAGTGTAGCCACATGGTCACCCATTGGCAGATCGAACGTATAGGAGAGCTGCTCATAACGGCGGTCATGATAATTAACAGGCAAACTGGCTTTTTCAGCAACTTTACCATCAACAATCAATTCGATTTCAGCCACATAATCCCATGGGCCGTTGAGATTACCGTTAATTACGATGCCTTTGCCGGTAAATGCAAAGTTTTCAACCTTCTGCTCCTGGTTTTTCGACCAACGAACCATTTTGGTCGGATAATAACCCGGGAAGCTCTCCTCGAAAGCCACAGTAACAGGCTGTTGAACCGCAATCGTCACATTATCATCCGAAACAGTACCACCATTACGAGCAATCATCTGTTCAGCCTGCTGGTAACTCATCTGGTAAATATCGGCCAACGACACACCCGTATAAACCACTTCACGATTCTCTACCTGTGCCAGAGCTGACAAATATTGCTGTGGTATTTTGCTATATCCGAACATGGTTCCCAAGATACCCGCTGCATTGGCCGGATTACAATCCGAATCCTGACCGCAACGCATAGAGATATCCATCGTCTGAGTGAAATCGCCGTTACCATACAACAAACCGATAACAATATAAGCGGCATTCAATTTCGCCTCGATATTGTAGGGGTCAAATGCTGCACAGAAATAGTGTTCCTCCCATTTCTTTTCGATCTCGAACCAGGTCTGTTTCCAATCGTTAGGATATTTTTTATAATTGGTCAGCACATCCGAAATGCATTGATGGAATTTGCTTTCAGCCGGAATAGTGTTCAGTGCTTCGGTGACTACAAACTCAATGTCATCCGAAACAAAGGCCAAAGCATACATTGCTGCCACATAAACACCTCCATAATAGCCATCGCCATAATTCATGATATGACCGATACTGTCGCAAATTACCGATGCAGAGTTTACCATACCGGGAGACATCAGACCTGCAAAATCGGCTTCAATCTGAAAGTCGATATCGTTTGCATGGTAGTTGTTTTTCCAATGGCCCGATGCGGGAGCCTTAATTCCATGCAACAGGTTGTAACGTGCAGCCTGGTTGGCATGCCACAACGGATAAGGTGCATTGGCAAATTCATATGCAAAGGCATCTACAGGAGCTTCCAAACCCAAGCTATCGAATACCTTAACAAAGGTTACATCCATATACACATCATCATACAGCCCAGGCGAGTTGTCATACCACCAGGTCATTACCGAATCATGCCAATCAATCTTCACATATTCGGGAATCAAACTGCCCTGAAATTTGAACTCAGTCGGTCCGCCATAAGTACAACCGAGAGCCTGGCCAGCCCAACCACCTTTGATTTTATCCAGCAACACCTCTTTAGACAGTGTTACCTGTTCGGGCAGAGCACTTTTCTCACCTGAAGACTGGCACGAAACGAACATTGCCGCACATACCGTCGCACATAAAAATAAATGTTTCATCAAAATTGTAATTTTATTAAGTTAGTTGTTAGATATTCCTTTAACGTTCACAAACATCGTGATCTTCTCAAAACAAGATGCAGCACTAAAGGCAAAAATGGTTCTCCGTTTTCAACATCTGTACAATAAACCTTTCACGATCATTGTAGGCCTGCTTCAACATTCATCATGCAAGCAATCACGACTTAGATACACAGCGTCAATAATCAATGTTTTGTCTTATGTACCTGCTGTCATATAATCCTGACTCCTGTCCTCAGATCGGTTTTGAATCTCACCTTCGACACAGAAACCGCACAACAACAATTTATCAAAAGGCCCTATAAAATTGTTATCACTCTGCTGCTGTTCCTCATTGCAACTCCTTCAAATAGGGCAGTGATGGTTGAGCTCCACGTCGCGTAACAGAAATAGCAGCTGCCCGATTGGCAAAACGCACCGCCTCAGCCAAAGAATCACCCCGCCCGAGAGCTACGGCCAATGCCCCACAAAAACAATCTCCGGCAGCTGTCGAATCGACCGCCTGAACCCGTTGTGCTGTGATCATTTCCGAACGACCGGTTGCCGCTTCATAGGTAAATACCCCCTGAGCCCCCATCGTGATCACCACAACTCCAATTCCCATGGCAGCGATCTTTTCCGCAGCCTCACGAGCACTTTGAGGATCAGACACCGTTACGCCACAGATCAGTTCGGACTCTGTTTGATTGGGAATCAAAATATCCACCAAAGCTAATAATTCTGCCGGCAGTGGCTCTTTAGGAGCCGGAGCAGGATTCAAAATTACGGTAGCTCCACAGCGTTTGGCCTCTCTCGCTGCCGCAACAATAGCCGGGATAGGTATTTCGAGCTGCATCAAAACAATATCCGCCGTTTCGAACAGGTTCTTTTTCACTTCGACCTCTGCAGCTGTCAATGCCATATTCGAACCCGAAGCTACAGCAATGACATTTTCTCCCTGCGCGTCGATTAAAATCATAGCCACTCCCGAGGGATTGACAGCATCAGGAACAATTCCCGATGTATCAATTCCCTCGTGAGCCAGCGAGGTGATCGAAGCATCACCCAAGGCATCTTTCCCTACTTTTGCAATCATGGCTACCGGAGCTCCGAGGCGTGCTGCTGCTACTGCCTGATTAGCTCCCTTGCCCCCTTGGGCTGTAAAGAAACGCCCACCCAAAATAGTCTCCCCGGGTCTAGGCAACCATTCTGTTTTGATCGTCATGTCGGTATTAATACTTCCGACCACCACAATGGATTTGAATCTGTTTTTCATATCATAGTTTAACACGTAGGAACACTTTCTGCCGACCGGAATTCCGACACACTAATCATTCGACAACATATCGTGAGCAATTTCCAAATATCATTCAACCCTATTTCGGCTGTCTATCCTGTTCACTTCCCTTAACAAAAGTGACAGATCTCATCTCACTACCATTCCGGAATTGTCGGTTGCGCAAAAAGCTGAGCAAATTCAAGCCTTTAATCATGCTCAAACGATTGCGCAACTATACAAAAATAAAAAAGGTGATTGAGAATTCCAAATTTTTCCACTACTTTTGGACAAAATAATTCGGCCCATGAGCTCCGAAAATAGTCTGAAAAGCATTGCACAACGCACTGGCGTATCGATATCAACGGTTTCTCGCGTTCTGAACGGGAAACATGAGCAATACCGCATCAGTCCCCGGACAGTTAAAAGGGTATTGGACGAAGCCAAACGGATTGACTACAAACCTAGTTTGGTTGCACAAAGTTTGCGCACCCGAAAAAGTTACACCATTGGGCTACTCATCCCCAGTATAGACAACCCCTATTTTGCCCATATCGCCAGTGAAATCGTATTAGAGGCCCGACGTTATAATTATACGATTATTCTTTTGAACTCTCTGGAAGACGAAAAGACCGAAAAGGAGTGCATCGAGACCCTGTTAGCCCGCAACATCGACGGAATCATCCTGGTTCCCTGTGGCGAACGGCCAGACTATTTGGAAAAGATCGATAAGCGCAGCCCGGTTGTATTAATTGATCGCTATTTTGAATCCACCTCTCTCTCTTACATCTGTACAGACAACTATCAGGGAGCTTTGGAAGGCATGCAACTACTATTGAGAAACGGCCATCGTGATATTCTGTGCATTCGGGGCGTTCCACACTCATCTCCCTCCAAAGAACGCGTCAAAGGCTATATGGATGCTATGAACGAGGCCTCTTGTAGCCACCTGTGCCACATAACCGGAAATGACTACTCCATAAACAACGGTTACTTGGAGACCAAATTAGCCATTGGCAGTTCGTCTCGACCGACAGCCATCTTTACATTGAGTAATACGATTATGTTGGGAGCGATCAAAGCGATTGGCGAATCTTCGTTACGAATACCCGAAGACATTTCGATTTTGTCATACGATAATAATCTCTTCTTGGATTTTATGCATCCATCGATCACTCGTATTTCGCAACCGACTAAAGAGATCAGCCAACTGGCGGTGAAGGTTTTGATGGAACGGATGTCCAATCCCGACATGCCTCCCAAGCAGATCAAGATGCCGGCACAAATCATTGAGGGTCATTCCATCAAAAAGCTCCTATAAGGCCCACCTTTTCGACACACTCTTCAGCCTCTAACTGATGCGATAGCAATAGGTTTACAACCTCCCCACGATCCCAACAAAACCAACAAATCCGCACTTTTATATTAATAATAATAGGTAAATCTTACGGTTTACGGTTGCACATTGTAAAATCACCTCAACCCGACTTTTGTATAACTCAATACGGAACTAATCACCCGCAGAGCCACCACTACCTCGGCCCAATACATTCAATGCGACCAGTTCAAGACCAGGTCCAGGCAGTTATTAGCACATAGTTTGTGATTCTTAATGCACGTATATATCGTCATTGTACAAAATTAGTAACAACAAACAGGACCAAATCATTTACCAATTCTCAAAGACTCAACTACACCACCCTATCGTTCTCATACAACGATACAGGACCGATCAAACCCATTGATTGTTCAGGTTGCGTTTTACGACCTCCGACCCATTTTTGCGCCGTTTCGTTATCTGTCAATGTACGCATATAATTTCCCAGCGTCGTGGTCACTTTCACTTCAAGCAGATTCTCCCCCTCCCGCAATTTTCCGGTCAAATCATACAACCTGCGTCCGCACCAACGTACACCGCACGGCTCTCCATTCAGCGTTACCTCAGCAATGCCGGCAACTCGTCCCAAATTCAACACAGAATGTTGAGTCGGACGATCAACCACAAAACGGGTCCGATAAATAACCTCACCGGCAAAATTGACGAATTCTGTATTGCGTAAATCTTGAAGCTGTTGCATCCTTACTTTTCGAGTCCACGCCTCACGAGTATGATGCAACTCGACATCCCAAGCCTCGATATTCACCAACGTTTCACCAGTTGAAGGCAGTGGTTGCCATTGTGGGCCTTTACGATTTCGATCAAAAACGATCAACAGCAACTCCGTCGGTCCCAAATCGAGCTCCATTCCACCATCTCGATCCAACTCCACTCGGAAACGTTCTCCGGTCAGCGAATTCCAAATCCATGGCCAACGACTTCGGGTAATCTCTTTGGCAAAGTTGATACGTGTCCGATGCGGTTCATACAGTTTGGAATTCACAATCAAGAAAATCTCCTCATCCCGATCAGAACAATACCGATTTTGCAACAGGAATGGATCCGGATTCGAAAAGGTCAGATAGGGTGTCAATCCGTACTGTTTCTGTACCTGCGCATACCAATCCATAAAGTTGTTATCGGCCGGTTTGTCGAGCAAAACAAACCGATCCGGGAACTCCTTGAGCCGTTCAATCCACTGGCACACTTGGCGATCCTCCTCCTCATGATGATTCCACCCCAAAGAAAGATGGGGCAGCTGCTCGATACAGAACAGGCGTCCACCCTGACGTACAAATTCGTACAATTTCTTCAAACTGGCAGGATGCATCCGCTCAACAGCCACCAAGAAGAGAGTCCCATAAGCTTTTTTACCACAACAGAGTCGTCCGTTACGCACGGATGCCTGCTCAATCAGCTCATCCGAAAGGTAATCACATCCGCTGCCATGCTTGTGAATCGCCTCCCAAACAAATGTGAACCACCGCACATTGGTATCAATCGGGAAGGGCTCATTCTGCATGCCCATCGTACTCCACATATCTGAAAGAGGCGGCAACAACGCAATATCGGTGTACATATCGACCTGTTGTAAAAGGGCTGACAGGCGTGCTTTATAATCCATAAAATAATGCAGGTAAGGCCACCATGGGTTGTTCTCGTTGTAGTACGCTCCGTAACGGATCCATCCGGGGAAAGGAGCGTCGGGCGGTGAATAGTTGAATCCATGAAAGACCGAATGGGTGATTCCCGAAAAGAGCGTATGGTCGGATCCCAACTTCAGAAACTCCAGGGTAGCACTGAAGACCAAATAGGTATTGGTCATATCTTCAGCGCTGATTGTCCGCCGTCCTGCAAGATGACCTGCAGACGAGATATACTTATTGATCATCGTATATCCTCGGCCTCGCCGGTAATCCTCCGTTCCCATCTCTTCGCCCAATTTGTGTTTGAGCCAGTTGGTCGTCCACGACTCCCCTTCTGGGATATCACAATGGAGCGCACTGTTCAACGGATGCACCCCTCGGCCATAGGCTTGGACACGAGAAAGTACGCCCAGCGACCGACACCACTCCTGATAAGGGATAAAAAAGCGTTCATCCAACAATTCTGCCTGTGTCCGACAAAAATCGTAACGAACCCGTTCCACCCGATCACGAACCTGATCGGTCATCTCCACGCAATAATGGGAATCAATTACGTTACCCATGCCACCGGTCTTGAACATAGTCAACGGCAACATTGGGATCGGATCATACCCCCGCCGACGAATAAACTCGTCGCGCATATCGTCACACCAGTTGGCACCCTCCAGTTCGAGACCATCCACAAATAGTGCCCGTATATATTGCCGCAACGGCCCGATCCGCTGTTCAATCGCATCCGACATTCGGGTCAGATACTTGCGCACAGCCGCTGCATTGAAATGGTTAAGCGTCGGGCCATTTGCACCCGGAACACCGTTAATCACCTGCATAAAACTGTGGACTTTGACCAAAGCATACAGGGCATAGCGGCCTTCTGGGACCTCAACAACAATCCGGTCATTCGCTTTCTGATCCGACAGATCGACAATCCGCTCGAAATCATCCAACGGATCGGGCACCAATTGTAATGACACCATCTCCATGGTTCTTCCGGGATAGGGATTATTCACCTGCGGATCGGCCTCCTGGAAAAGTTCAAAAGCCGAGTACTCCACCCGAGCTGGGCCCTCAATACGCTTCAAAGCAATCACCATAACCTGCCCTCGTTCGTCATCTTCGAGATATTCCGCCCCGAACGGCCATCCGCTGCCCACAATCAGATCACAAATCATACCCAACCGTTTCGCCTCATCGAACGTCACCTTCAACAGATCGATCCATTCGGGCGAAAGCCATCGTACAGGATGTGTGTCGAGCAGATCGGCCTCTTCCGGAAACTTCACAGGATTGATCTCAACCCCTCCTACTCCGGCATCGTGCAACAGCCGCAGTTCACGCACCAGCTCTTCGGCTTGGATGCGATTACCGTTCCACCACCAACGGACAAAAGGGCGGTCACTGCTTTCAGGATTACAGAAGCGATGATACAACTCGCTATCAAAACGTAATGTCTCTTTCTCGATTGCTCGTCTGGCCCAGGCTGGCATTGAAGTTAAAACGGCTCCACCCACAGAGAGTGAAGCACACCGTATCAGAAAAGTTCTTCGATCCATATATCAATTTGTATTGATTCTTCTCTTCAGTAAAACAATTTGCAGGGGAACAGGCACAACAAGCGAACATCATTTTCTTTGTATCTACTTACAGGATAAATAAAACGGTTCGTTTTATTCCAATCGGATTAGACACAGTTACCTTTTCTCCACTTGTTAAAAATAACAAGATATTTCTAATGAGGACCTCTCCTTCGAAAAATCAATAAAAAAGAAACTGGATGGATGACGATGAATTTGTCATTCATCGTCATCCATCCAGTTTGGTGAACATTTGGGACTTATTGCCCAAACACAATCTTATTCTACGACCAAAATTGCCTTCTTACGTACATCGGGTTGGTTGAAGGTCACTTTCAGCCAACCATTTTCATAACTCCAATTATCACATTTCGTTCCGTCAACCGTTACTAAAGCAGGACGTGCATCGAGCAGCATATCCACTTCATAGGTACGTGAGGTGTAAATCCCCTCATACTCACCTACGGTCGGATTAACCACCAGTTCGGTACGATTACCCGACTGTTTGCAATCGTAAACGGTCTTGGCAATTTTACCCTCCTCATAAGCAAAGGTAACACCATCATCCTCATACAACGTGTATGAACTGTTGCCATACGGATATACTTTCAGAATCAACGTATCGATCGGACGCTGGCCAATATAGTCCATATATTTCTGCATCGGGATGATTGCACCAGCTTTAACCATTGCAATACCTGCACGGTTGTCAGGAACCTGATGGAACACTGTCTTATTCTCCCCCTCTACCTTCTTGTCAGTCCACAGATCAATCCACTGACCTTTCGGCAGGTAGATAGAATCGCTGAATACACCGATCAACAGGTTATCACCGAACATATACTGATAAACCATATCATCCACATTGCGATCGTCAGGATACATCAGCGGCATCGAACGCAACATCGGCAGGCCGGCGAGATGACCGTTCAGAGCAGTCGAATAGATATAGGGGAACAATGCATGACGCAACTGAATATAATCGCGATACATAGCGCGTTCGTGCGGAGAGTAGTACCACGGGTGCAGCAGACTAAACCAGCTATTGATCTGGATCCAAGGCAGGAAAGTACCCATATGTAGCGATCCCATCTGATCCTGTGCCGACATTACGTCGCAAGAGGTATTCATCAAACCGCTCGAACCGAGGTTCAGCTGATCAAACAGGGCAGTACGCTCACCACCGTTATCACCACTCTGGTTGGCAGTCCAACGTTGAGTACCGGCATAACCGCCACAATAGTGCTGCCATGGGCGGAGTCCTTTGTGATCCCGGAAGACACGATTCATCTGGCGAGGCATCAACACTTGATTCAGGTTATGCATCTCCTTATCGGTCAAACCATTGTAATATTCACGATCTGGATGCTCGTCCAGCGTACGGGCAGGATCGAGTTTGAAACCGTCCACACCTTGATCCATGAAGTTGGTCAAGTGATCGAACCAATGCTCCAGCCCCGACTGCGGACGGCCTTCGCGTTCGGCGATAAGATCCTCTTCTACAATACTCTGATCGTGATCGATGCAGAGCCACAGTCCCAATTTGTAACCCAAACCGTGCAAACGACCGATGAAACAGCCTTTCCATTCGCGTTTTGGGAATTTATGCTCTTCCCAATAACCTTCGGGCGGGAACAGTTTGTAGTTCCAGCTCTTCTTGGTTGAGAAATCGTAATATTCGGACATCCACTGAGGCTCGATCCACAACACTTCGCAAGGGACTTTTTCACTACGGAAACGCAGCGCATCGTTCATAATCTCAAACTGGTTCTCCTGCATGTGGCCACCGAACGACAGACCATACATCCAACGCGGCAACACATAAGCACGACCTGTAATCAACGTATAGAGATTCAACGTTTTCTGCAACGAACCACCCATAATCAGGTAGAAATCGGCGCCTGAGGTGGTGTTGTAAATCAACATCCGCTCTTTGTCAAAACGGGCTACATCGAAATAGTTGCGAACCGTCGTGTTGTTGAACACGCCCCAACCGGCCGAACTCATCATGAAAGGAATCGGAGCCTCGGCAATCTGGTAGGTTGCCCACATGCGCAACAACTCTCCACGGTGCTGAATATGGTCACGGCTGGTACTACCACCACCATAAAAACGCTCGTCTTCAGCCAAAATAAAGCTCAGAATCGTATTATTGGAGATGTCGCCCAACTCTGTTTGCTGTTGAGCGGCAGCGGCATTGGTCGTATCACCGATAATGGCCTCTTCGCGACGCGGTTTCTGGAATTTTTCATTGATGGTCGCACTCATCTCCTCAATCACCGGCGTACCTGTTCCCAAATAAGCGGCTTCCTGAACAATAGGTTTGTCTTTCAGGTCGGTCACACGAATGCTACCATCCTTACGACTCACCCAAACTTTATAAGCAGATGTGGTGTAAATGGTCGATTCACCCACATTGCGTTGCGCCACCTTGACTGGTGCCCAATCGTTTTTGATCAAGCCGTAACGCTCCAGCCATGAGGTTGCGAAGGTGTCAACTTCACTCACCCGCACCCGGAAAATACTATCAGTACAGAAATCAATCTGCATCTTCTGGCCGTTACGCAGTTTCAGTTCGACCTGTGTAGGCGCAGCCCAGGTCGAAACCGCAAACATAGCGGTCATCGCAAATAAAAAAAGTTTTTTCATAGGGTAATAGTCAGTTTATGATCTGAATTGATTAATTTGAGTTCGTGCTATATAGTCCTTGCCCCCTGGTCTCTTTACGCAATAAGGCTTTTATTAAACAACGTTAAAAAAGTTTTCACCTTATGGAATCACGTACAGGGATAGCGATTAGAGATTCGATTTTCATTCGATCAATAGACATCTGAGCTTCTAACGAGCCAATTGAGACTTCATAAAACATACACAGTAATAATCAAACTCTTATATCCGACAGATTTTTCATATTACACGCTAAGGACAGATCAACAAATCATACATGGCATGCAGCAGAAATCAGTTCCCGTACCATGTTATTATTTTGATCGTGGACAAAGATAGCAAAATTATGGGAATTTTAAAGTGTATATACACAGCTTGTTCCTCACACCATCACCCTGCTCAATCTCTGTTTTCATTAGGGATTTTGCAAGACAGCCGATCGGTCATACCAATAACACTTTGACCGGGATAACAGGACAAGCCATTGACACTTTGCGCCGACATACATATATAATATAGTATCATTCCTCCTACTAAAATATAGTGTTTCATGAATAGCCCTGACAATCATCCCAATCGACACATTATAGTACAATTCAAAAAAAACATTTATTGCAAACATTAGGATATTCTGACAATCGCATAACCAACCATCGCAACCTAAAGACTATTAGCCATACTCACCCTTGTTATTCCAATTGGAGCCAAAAACACACGTTATCAACAACATACAAATACACACCCAGCAACAATCTTTAATCACCTTCCTTCATCTATCTACGAAGCATTCATTCACATGCTATACCTATATTGTTAAAAGAGGTGTCTCCATTAATAAAAAAGTTAAAAAACTCATCCAAACGGCCGATTGGAACATAAAAAGCGCTTTCAAGGCTTTTCTGTTCCGTACAATTTCGTAACTTTGAGAAGTTTTAAAATTAACGATACAACTACATCCTTTGCATATGGAAGTTGAAAATACATCGGGGGCCCGTACAGGAGTCAAAGTAACGGGCCGCGTCTCGCAAATCATTGGACCGGTGGTGGATGTCTCGTTCGAAGGTACCGAAAAAGAGATCACCCTGCCGCGTATCCACGATGCGATGACCATTATCCGCGATGACGGTCGCGAATTGATCATCGAAGTTCAGCAACATATCGGAGAAAACACCGTCCGTACGGTAGCGATGGATTCAACCGACGGTCTGCGCCGTGGCATGGAGGCTTTCTCCTATATGCGTCCTATTACCGTCCCAATCGGTGATCAGGTCAAAGGACGTCTGCTGAACGTCGTGGGCGAAGCTATCGATGGAATGCCTCAGCCCAAAGTAACCGAAGAGGCTTATCCGATTCACCGTGAGCCTCCTAAATTTGAAGAGTTGACCACCGCTCGTGAAGTGCTCTTCACCGGTATCAAAGTGATCGACCTGCTGGAACCTTACGCTAAAGGTGGTAAGATCGGTCTGTTCGGTGGTGCCGGTGTAGGTAAGACCGTGCTGATCATGGAGCTGATCAACAACATCGCTAAACGCCACAACGGGTTCTCAGTCTTCGCCGGTGTCGGTGAACGTACTCGTGAGGGTAATGACCTGCTGCGTGAAATGCTCGAATCTGGCGTTATCCGCTACGGCAAAGAGTTTATGGAAGGTCTCGAAAAAGGAGAATGGGATCTTTCCAAAGTGGACTACAACGAAATGGCCAAATCTCAGGCCACATTGGTGTTCGGTCAGATGAACGAACCTCCTGGAGCTCGTGCTTCTGTGGCCCTGTCAGGTTTGACCGTAGCAGAATCTTTCCGTGATGAAGGTACAGGCACCAAAGATATTCTGTTCTTCATCGACAACATCTTCCGTTTCACTCAGGCAGGATCTGAGGTATCTGCACTGCTGGGCCGTATGCCTTCAGCCGTAGGTTACCAACCGACCCTCTCCACAGAAATGGGTGCCATGCAGGAGCGTATCACCTCTACCAAGAAGGGATCTATCACCTCTGTACAGGCAGTTTATGTACCGGCCGACGACTTGACCGACCCGGCTCCGGCAACCACCTTTACCCACTTGGATGCCACCACCGTGTTGAGTCGTAAGATCACCGAATTGGGTATCTATCCGGCTGTCGATCCGCTGGAATCCACTTCGCGTATCCTCGACCCGCTGGTTGTAGGTGAGGAGCACTATCAGACCGCTCAGCGCGTAAAACAGATTCTGCAACGCAACAAAGAGCTTCAGGATATCATCTCGATCCTCGGTATGGAGGAGCTTTCGGACGAAGACCGTCAGACAGTCAACCGCGCACGTCGTGTACAGCGCTTCCTGTCACAACCATTCACGGTGGCCGAACAATTTACCGGAGTTCCGGGTGTCATGGTATCCATTGAAGATACGATCAAGGGCTTCAAGATGATCCTCGACGGCGAGGTAGATTACCTGCCGGAACAGGCATTCCTCAATGTCGGTACGATCGAAGAGGCTATTGAGAAAGGTAAGAAGATTTTAGCACAAGCTGCCGTATGACCTTAGAGATCCTCTCCCCCGAACGCACGCTGTTCAGCGGTGAAGTCGAGAGCGTGACCCTGCCGGGCGCTCTGGGCGAATTCACCGTGCTGCGCCATCATGCGCCGCTGATCTCGTCGCTCGATGCGGGCGAGATCCGTTTCCGGCAGAAAGGATCCGATGTACAGAGCTTTACGGTTAAGGGAGGTTTCGTCGAAGTAAAAAAAGACGTCATTTCGGTCTGCATTCGATAAATCATCCCAAAACACAGGCTCGACAGCGGGCCATTACAGAACAAGAATATGGCAAACGAGATCGATATCAACACCAAACGCAGACTTTCGCAACGTTACATTCTGTGGTTGACGGCCATTACCGTCATCGGCGGATGGGCCGTTGCACTGCCACTCTACTTTTGGGTACCGAGTTTCTACCCGCCAGCCTACCCCTTTATTATGCTCTACTTCTATTTGTGGGCATTGGGCTTCTCGTGGTTGGTCAACCGTCCTGTACGCGACAACAAGCTCGCGACACAAGGTTACCTCTACTTCAAAGTGGCCAAAATGGTGGTAAGCATGTTGGTTGTTGGAGCGGTTATCGGTCTGACCCAATGGGAAAAACATGCGTTTATCCTGTTGTTCCTGTTCTGGTATCTGATCTATCTGATTTTCGAAACCCGGTTCTTCTGGATATATGAGAAGAGCCGTAAAAAAGAGGCTAAAGCGTAAAGATGAAAGCATCCAGACATATCCGACTGGTCTTCACCCTGATGCTGACGTTGGCACTCGCGCTACCTCGCGTAGAGGCTGCCGTTTCGGAGAACCGTGACACGACTCGGATCGACACATTGGCTGCAGAAGCGGCACAGAGTGTCGAACAGGTCGATGCCGACGCTGCCAAAGAGACGGCTGCTGAAAACAAAAGCGAAGAGGCTATCGACGTCAAAGGGATAGTTTTAGGCCACTTGGCAGATTCATACGAATGGCACATTACCACCTGGGGACACACTCACATCACAATTCCCCTGCCGGTAATCGTCCATGGCAGCGATGGGCAATGGCATCTGTTCTCATCGTCACATCTTTCACACGGTGAGAGTTATGAAGGTTTTTACATAGCTCAAAGCGGTGAACATGAAGGCAAAATCGTAGAGCTGAACGCACAAGGTGAAGAGGTTCGTCCATTAGATCTCTCGATCACCAAAACGGTACTCGCCCTGCTGATCAACTCCACACTGCTCGTTCTGATCATTTTGGGAACCGCACGCTGGTACAAAAAAAGTACCGCCCGCACCGCTGCTCCCGGAGGATTTGTCGGGCTGATGGAGATGGCCATCATGATGATCCATGACGATCTGATCAAAAGCTGTGTAGGCAAAGATTACAAACGGTATGCCCCCTACCTGTTGACGGCCTTCTTCTTCATTTTGATCAACAACTTGATGGGATTGATTCCGATCTTCCCGGGAGGAGCCAACGTAACAGGCAATATCGCAATTACTTTCTTACTGGCTCTTGCCACTTTCCTGATGACCAACCTGTTTGGTTCAAGGGAATACTGGAAAGAGGTCTTTTGGCCCGAAGTCCCCACCTGGTTGAAATGTCCGGTACCGATGATGCCATTGATCGAATTCGTCGGTCTGTTCACCAAACCGTTCGCGCTGATGATCCGACTGTTCGCCAACATGATGGCTGGCCACGCCGTGATCCTGAGTTTGACGTGTCTGGTCTTTGTCACAGCCAGCATGGGTGCCGCCATTAACGGAACCATGACGGTAGTCTCCGTCATCTTCTGTATCTTCATGAATATGTTGGAACTGTTGGTGGCATTTATCCAGGCCTACGTATTCACCATGCTATCGGCGGTATTTATCGGGCTATCCCGCGTAGAGTCCCACCACAAAAAGGAGGAGACCGAAGCCTAATAACTTTTTAGAGTTCAACACACGAACTACTCGAAACAATCAATAAAACCAAATAAAGAACCAATAAAACCAAACGACTATGTTACTTTCCATTTTACTGCAGGCAGCAGCCGGATTGACAATCGGAAAATTGGGCGCAGCACTTGGCGCAGGATTAGCAGCTATCGGAGCAGGTATCGGTATCGGTAAAATCGGTGGATCAGCCATGGAGGCTATCGCCCGTCAACCGGAATCGGTTAACGATATTCGAACCAATATGATCATTATCGCAGCCCTTCTCGAGGGTGTTGCACTGTTCGCCGTGGTAGTCTGCTTCCTGGCTCTGTAAAACAATAAAAAAGAACAACAATGGGACTCCTATTACCTGAAACAGGTCTTCTGTTCTGGATGCTGCTCTCCTTTATCGTGGTTTTCGCGGTACTGGCCAAATTTGGCTTTCCGGTGATTACCCGCATGGTGGAGGAGCGCCGGGAATATGTGGAGCAGTCCCTGCAGGCGGCCAAAGAGGCCAACGACCAACTCGCACAGGTCAAAAGCCAAAGCGAAGCGCTGCTCCAAAGCGCACGCGAACAGCAGATGAAAATTCTCAACGAAGCCTCGGCTACCCGCGATCAGATCGTTGCAGAGGCCAAAGCTCAAGCTCAGGCCGAAACACAACGACAGATTGAGGATGCCAAACGGCAGATCCGTCTCGAGCAGGATGCCGCGATTCGTGCAGCTCGTAGCGAGATTGCCCTGTTGGCCGTAGACATTGCCCAGAAGGTGATTCGCGAAAAGCTCGACAACACTCCGGCTCAGATGAGCATGATTGACCGTCTGCTGGACGAAGCACCCGTCATGAAAGGAGATACGAAAATCCAGTAAAGCATCACGCAGATGAACACAGCAATGATTCCCTTGCGCTATGCCAAAGCGCTGTATGAATTTGCCGTAGAACAGTCAGTAGCTGACCGTGTTTACGGTGAAATGCAGCTGCTTGCGGGGTGTTTCAGTGCAGAACCGGCACTGCGACGTGCACTGGAGAATCCAGTCTTGACGCAGGAGCAAAAGGCAGAGCTGGTGTACAATGCCGCTGGAGGTGATCCAAGCGAAGCACTCAAACGATTCGTAGAGTTGGTACTCGAACATAAACGCACACCGTTTTTGCAACGCATGGCGCTCGGGTATCAGGAGCTTTACCAAAAGGCACACAACATCAGTACCGGACGGTTACAGACCGCCGTGGATATTGATGCTACGACTCGGGAACGCCTTACGAATTGGATCGCTTCACGCACACACGGGACTGTCGAACTCAAGACGCTGGTTAATCCTGAAATTCTGGGAGGATTCATCTTCGAGATGAATTCGTTGAGATTGGACGCAAGCATCGCTGCGCAACTGCGGGAAATCCGCAAACAATTCATCGACCGCAATAAGCGGATCGTCTGAAAAGTATCAATGCCTAAGCAGTTAGGCCATATTAATTTGATCGATTATGTCTGAAAATATCAAACCAAGCGAGGTGTCGGACGTGCTGCGGATGCAGCTCGAAGGGATCGACAACAAATTGCGGTTCGATGAGGTGGGCACGGTGTTGGAGGTTGCCGACGGTGTGGCCCGTATCTACGGATTGCAAAATGCCGAGGCCAATGAGTTGCTCGAGTTCGACAACGGCATCAAGGCTGTGGTGATGAACCTCGAAGAGGACAACGTCGGCGTCGTACTGCTGGGACCCACCGACCAGATCAAGGAGGGCGACACCGTCAAACGTACGGGTCGTATCGCCTCGATCCAGGTGAGCGAAGGCATGTTAGGCCGCGTGATCAATCCGTTGGGAGAGACTCTCGACGGCTTGGGATTGATCGGCGGTGAGACAACCGAAATGCCTCTGGAGCGCAAAGCGCCGGGTGTCATCTTCCGCCAGCCGGTGAACCAGCCGCTGCAGACGGGCCTCAAGGCTATCGATGCAATGATTCCGATCGGTCGTGGTCAGCGTGAGTTGATCATCGGCGACCGTCAGACCGGTAAAACATCGATCGCCATCGACACGATTCTGAACCAAAAAGCCAATTACGAAGCAGGCAAACCGGTATATTGCATCTATGTAGCAATCGGACAAAAAGGTTCGACAGTTGCTGCATTGGTTAACACGTTGCGTGAAAAAGGCGCAATGGATTATACCATCGTTGTAGCCGCAACCGCTTCGGATCCGGCTGCATTGCAATACTTCGCTCCATTTGCAGGAGCAGCTATCGGAGAGTATTTCCGCGACACCGGACGCGATGCACTGGTAGTGTACGACGACCTTTCCAAACAGGCCGTTGCTTACCGTGAGGTATCGTTGATCCTGCGTCGTCCGTCAGGACGTGAGGCCTATCCGGGTGATATCTTCTACCTGCACTCTCGTCTGTTGGAGCGTGCCGCAAAGA
>ERZ835051.578-NODE-578-length-42384-cov-5.011930_pt1 | contig 42384 bp, 25 predicted proteins | sample MGYA00519575_ERZ835051 | MGnify/ENA primary metagenome ERZ835051 (study PRJEB31850, sample SAMEA3708769) | human gut metagenome | biome: human gut; feature: human-associated habitat; material: faeces | place: China | collected 2014 ... | reverse complement strand
CTGGCAACAGGTGGAAAGAACGGTTGTTTCAACAGTGAAGCTATGCAGGTTCTCAGAGGCAGGGAGGTTACTCTCATCCCTGATTTAGGAGCAACCGAACAATGGAAAGAAAAGTCTGCTTTGTTGTCTGGAATATGTAAACGGGTTGTTGTGTCCAATGTTTTGGAATGTACATCCGATGAAAAGCAACGCAGCCAAGGATTGGACATTGCAGACTTCTTCCTGTATTCACCATCAAAGAGACAGATGCTCCATCAGATGATACAACGTAATCCAGCATTGCAGTTGCTCATTGATGAACTGGATCTGGAACTTATTGAATAGTAAAGGAACTTGTTCCGTGGATTTATAGAAAGTCCATAACACAATAAGGACTTTTTGCCTGACGGCAATAAAATCCGGTCATTGTCCCACAGAGCGGACTGGCACAAGAGCAAGCTCAAATATTAATCATTTATCAAAAGTATATCCTATATGAACACAGATATTAAACAGGCCATGCATGTTGAAGCCTGCAAATCATTCGGCACATCGGAGGCCAACGAGAATGAACGGCATTGGGACGAGGACAAGATCGACAGGAAGAATCAGGATTCAACCAATCACTATGACAAGACCAGAATGAAGCTGAATTTTGAGATTGGTCCAGACGGAAAGATTCATCCGTTAGGTTATCAGAAGAAATCCCTTGAAGTCCGGTTGCAGGAACGGTTGGCGGAGTTGGGGTGGAAACCTTTCAAACCGGACAGCAAAATTCAACCGAATTGTTGCGCGAAATTCATTTTCGGTGGCAATCATGACCGGACGCTTGAAATGGCATTTGGTAATCAGACTGTCAATCTTGAAAAAGATGCCGATAACGGCCTTTTGCACAGGTGCGAGGAAATAGAGCATTGGGCAAAAGATGTTCATGAATGGTGCGCCAGACGATACGGACAGGAAAACATAATCGGCTTCCAGATACACCTTGACGAGAGCAGTCCGCATATTCACGCCTTGATTGTTCCGGTAGGCATCCGGCCTAAAAGCAGTCGGGAATGTGTGATGTGGTCGGCGAAGTTCGGAAAAGACCGATTTGAATACGGTCGAATCCTTCGGGAAATGCACACCTCTCTTTATGAAGAGGTCGGCAGCAAATACGGTCTTGATCGGGGCGACAGTATTGACGGTCGCAATGTGCAGCACCTTCATAAGCGCGAGTATATCCGCAAACTGACCAAAGAGGCGAAACAGGCAGAGAAAGCGGTCAAGGGGCTGCAGACTATGATGCGGAAACTCGAACAGGAACTGCTTACCGGCAGAAACAGGCTTAAGGAAATCGATGAAGCACTTGCATCTGGCAAGATAACTCTTGACAAATATGAGGCACAGAAAGCAGATATACAGAAACTCATTAGCGATTATCAGGTTAAGTTGGATGACAAAACAGGTAAACTTCAAGTAAAGGAGCAGGAATTGGAACAATTGACAAAGGATGCGGCGAAAGCCTGTTCGGTTATACAGCCATTTCGTAACCACAAGGTTGATTTCACACCACCGCAAATAACAGAGAAAGTGCCGCTGTTTGGTACAGACAAATGGATTGAACGACAGAATAGACTTATCGCCAAGCAGTTCACCGAGATTGTCTGCAAGATAGAATCCCTATACAGGAGTGATGCGGCTCGGCAGGTCGAAGCCACCCAACGCAATATATTGGCGGATTACGGAGAATTATACCAACTACGGAAAGATGTCAAAACGCTTATCGAAAATAATGATGAACTGAAATCTACATTGGAAACAATGCTTGACCAACTTGCCAACCCTTCTCTCCGCTCAAAGATATTCGCCATTGCCGATGCTCTTGCCGGAGGAACACCTGCCGTAATCTCTTCCGGTGGCGGAGGTGGCGGCAACTCCGACTCTGACCTTCGCTGGGACGGCCGCAGGCCGGACGAAGAGGAAGATGCGTATCGGAGGAGGTGTTTGAAAGCAGCTATAATAGTAGTAATGAGAAGTAGTAAATCTCATGGACGAAATAGATAAAACAGTGCTAATAATCTTTTATTGCATTTCATAAACTGATATTTATATCAGTATGTTTTGATGATTATCTTTTTATGTTTAACTTTGTGCTGTTAATCATGTAATATGAAGCAATATGGCAAAAATAGAATGCTCAAACCGATTGCGTGTAATTTTAGCTGAAAAAGAAATAACCAATCGTTGGCTGGCAGAACAGATGGGGGTTACAGATATGACTGTCTCACGATGGAAGACCAATAAGGTGCAGCCATCTATGGCTCAGTTTGTCGAAATCGCCCAACTGCTCAAAGTGGATATTAAAGACCTCATTGAGGCTGACTTTAATTACGATATAGAATAATGAAGAAGAAATACACATTTATTGATCTGTTTGCTGGATGCGGTGGCTTGAGTCTCGGACTTGAGCAGGCTGGTTTTGAGGTTGTATTCATGAATGAGATAGTTGAGACCTTCGCATCTACCTATTTGGCTAATCATAACCTTAAAGAAGGACAGTGTTTTATTGGAGATATCAATGAATTGAATAAATGCTTAGATAAATATAGCGACATTCTCAAGAATCCGGATAAACCAATTACTTTGGTCTGTGGAGGGCCTCCTTGTCAAGGTTTTTCGATGGCTAATAGGCAGAGGATTATTGATGATCCCAGAAATCAACTTTATAAGGCTTATTTACAATTTCTTTCTGAGGTTAGGCCGCAATTCTTCATAATGGAGAATGTAAAAGGAATGGCTAATAAGTTCGATGAAATAATTGCCAATTTCAAAGAGTATTTAGGCGAAGAGTATAAATATGATTACCGATTACTAAAAGTTCAAGATTTTGGTATTCCTCAAAATAGAGAACGCTTTATAATGATAGGAGATAGAATGGGGATTGATCCGAATGAGATATTCACAGAAATCGAACGGCATAAAAAAACTCCATTTGTATTAAAAGATGCATTATATGGATTGCCGCATCTGGAAGCCAGAAAAGAAAAGAACAAAGGCGAATACGAATCGTTGGAATGTGGTTTTACAGAACGAGATTTCTCTTATCCCGATACGGATTTTTATCATTTTATTAATGGAGACAAGGTTATCACTAAGTTATATAACCATAAAAATAGGTATAATAATTTGCGAGATATAGAGATTTTCAGAAGATTGCCTCAAGGAGCAAATTCCTTACATGAATCCATACAAGATATAATGCCATACAAAAGGCGTAACAATATCTTTAAGGATAAGTATTTTAAACTTGATGAGAATCAGATATGCAAAACTATTACTTCTCATATGAAGTATGATTGCAACATGTACATTCATCCATGGGAAGCGCGTGGATTATCACCGAGGGAAGCTGCCCGTATACAGACTTTCCCTGATGATTTTGTATTAAAGGGACCTCAGAATTCCTGGTACGCCCAAGTTGGCAACGCAGTTCCTGTGAAATTTGCAGAAGTAATCGGAAGGAGTATAATGAAATTTCTATGAAACATTTAGAACTATTTGCAGGTATAGGTGGCTTTAGGAGAGCAATGGATATTCTTACGAATGATCATATCATGGAGTTTCATTGTATCGGGTATTCGGAGATTGACTCTAAGGCAGAGGCAACTTATCGCTCTAATTATGCTATAGGGAAGGATGAGATTGTGATGGGTGATATTGTAAATTTCACAAGGATTAAAAAGCATATCAAATCTCTTCCAAAATTTGATTTACTGACAGGGGGGTTTCCTTGTCAAACATTTAGTATGATGGGAAACCAAGCTGGATTTGAAGAGGATCGTGGGCAGATGTTTTTCCGTATAATGGATATATTGGCAATTAAGAAACCAAAGTATGTCCTATTGGAGAATGTCAAAAATCTTTGCAATCATGATAAAGGAAGAACATTTATACGAATAAAGAATGAATTGGAGTCAATCGGTTATCGCGTGTATGCAGATGTTTTTAATACAGTTGATTTTCATTTACCACAAACACGAAATAGGGTTTTGATATTTGCTACAAAAGCAAAAGTACCCCAAAGTTTTCAATTCTCTTCTAAGCTAATTGCGGAAGTATTTGATAAGAAATATAAAGAGACTGGGCTTGCATATTATGAAACAATTAATGATGTGTTAATGCAGGAAGTCGAATCCAAATATTTTCTATCAGAACGTATAAAACCCACACTTCTTGCCGACGGGTCTTCAAATTTTAAGTCAAGATCGGATATAAACAAGAAGATAGCCCGTCCGTTAACCGCAACAATGCATAAGATGCACCGTGCATGTCAAGATAATTATTACAGCCAAGATTTCATAGAATCTCATGGTAAAATAAATCCAGTTGACACTATGACAAAGGAAGAGCTAGCCAAACTACCAATTCGTAAGCTAACACCTGAAGAGGCTTTTATGTTACAAGGCTTTCCTGCAGAATTTGCTATAAAGGCTAGAGCGAATGGAGTATCAGATGGTGCCCTTTATAAACAAGCAGGAAATGCCGTAAGTGTCAATACGATATATGCAGTATTGTATTATCTTATTATGAATAAAATAATTAAATAATAGAAGAAATGGAAGAAATAACTAAACACATAAATGATACTAATGCTAGTTATCGTCATGTGGGAGCCGGTGATGCCAAGAATACAGACCTGTTCTTAGACAATGATCATTTCGATATGTTTCGGGATTGCGGGGAGCAAGTGACAGTAAGATTTGACAAGACAAACCTTACGCAAGCGATTCTGTTCATTGCGTCTATTTTGCCACGGAAATACGATCAATCAGCTAATCATTATGTTATAAATTATTCTAATACATTTGTAATTGATCAGTTGGCAATACTTGATGCTCTTTTTAAAGAAAATGGAGTTCCCGTAAATACAATTACACAGGTTTGGAATGCTAGAAAAGATGTACTAAAGAAAAATGGGGAGATTGATAATCGCTTTTATTTCAATAATCTCCTTAAAGATGTTGAGTTTAAAAACCACAACGGTGATATTCAAACGACAAAGTTCACTATAAGAAATTATTTAGCAGGTGGTTTCTCAAATCTAAACATTAAGAAAGCCTTAGATGGGATATTTGATATAAGAATTGATAATGTAACAGAACCATATGATGATGGTAAAGAAGATGGATTAGAGGATATTGCTTTATCTTCATCAGAGTATCATGACGAATTTAATCGCCAGCAGATTTATTATGGAGCACCGGGAACAGGAAAGTCCTATAAGATTAAAGGAATTTTAGATTCAAATAATGTTCCCAAAGATAATGTTTTCAGAACTACATTCCATCCGGATAGTGATTATTCCACCTTTGTCGGGGCATATAAGCCGACAATGAGAAAGCTCATGGATAAAATCTATACTAAAGAGGAACTCATCAGTAAATTGACTGAGATGAAGAATGGTGGTGTCACTTATTCTCCTCAGAAGTTTGGGGCTAAATATTGGCGTTCATTGAAGCTATTGAATCTTGCAGATAAAAAAGACATACTTCAAGCTTGTGGTATGTCTGATAATTATACAGTTGAATTTGATAAAGGGATCGCTGTCGGAGAGGAATATCTTGCCGGTTCGGAAGAATCCCGTATAATTTATTCATTTGTTCCGCAGACTTTCTTAAATGCATATATACGTGCCTATCAGACGGATGACAACGTATATCTGATAATAGAAGAAATCAATAGAGGTAATTGTGCACAGATATTTGGAGATTTATTCCAGCTTCTTGATAGAGACGCGAATGGGAAATCTGAATACACTATTAAGGCAGATGCGGATTTGAGGACATTTTTGGAAGAAAAACTAGGCGAAGGTAAGCCCGGTATAAAGGATGGTGAACTATGTTTGCCACCAAATCTTTATATCTATGCCACAATGAATACTTCCGATCAATCCCTGTTCCCGATTGACAGTGCATTCAAGCGTCGTTGGGATTGGGAATATGAGCCTATCAAGTATAAGAATACCGGATGGAAAATAGAAATCGATGAGCAGAATAAGTATTCATGGGTTGCATTCCAGAAAGAGGTTAACAGGAGAATATTTGACGCCACTCATTCTGAGGACAAGATGCTTGGAGACTATTTTGTTAACCCTGCAAATGGCGTGATAACTGCAGATTTGCTGCGGAATAAAATACTGTTCTATTTGTGGAATGACGTGTGTAAGGACGGGGATGGTGATATTTTTCGAACGAGTGAAATTGACGAAATTAAATTCTCGGATTTATATGATGAAGCCGGAAATGATAAATTGCTCGGAATGATAAATTATCTTCTTAAGAAACCGGATGAAGATAGGACTAATGCAAAAACAGGAGAAGATAATAAAACAGACAATCAAACGATGTAATTCTTATGCTGCTGTTCATCGAAGGATACCCGTATAGCTTGGATAACACGGTTAGGGATGACCTGACCGTCAGAGATATACTCAAGGATGTAGTTTCCGTTCCGGTTAAGGAAAACAGCTACGCCTTTGGGTATGTGGGGTATTGTTATAGCAAAACAGCCAAAGACGTGGTTTTCTTTCTGCCGAAAGTCGTATTGACCGGAGAACAGAATGAAGAAAACGGAGATGATACGATATTCGGTGCATCACCTCAGGAAATCATTGACTTTGAATCGGACAAAGTAAAATCCAAGTTTACAGAAGACGGTTGCAAGGAATACAAGGAATTTCTTTCCACGCTTTCAATATGGATTTATAGGACTATCAGCGTGTATAAGCAGACGCACAATGATAATATTCTTGAAAGTAAAGAATATCAGACAGAAAGTAGAGGCCGGAAACAGAAACACAATACTTTGCTTGATGTGATAATCGCACTCCGTGACTTTAACAGGGATAATCAGGACTACTTTACATTTATCGTAAAGAATGTGCATTCCGGCTATAATAGAATTAACTGGAATAAGACTATCACTTCATCACAAGCTTTTATTCAAAATGGTACACCTATCTATGTCGAGCCTGTCAACAGAAAGAAGATGGTCAATTTTGACGAGGAACTGCTTGTCATCTACTTTTCAATATTGAACTACATACATGAAACGCACGGGTTTTCTTTTGAAATCAATATCCATTATCATTTGATAAGTTCCGACAAACTGAGACGGATATATATCAAGAAAAACCTGGGATGTAGACGTCTGAGACAGATCAAATACAAATATTTCTCTGACAAAGCTCTGCGGATATGGGACTTGTGTTACGCTTTCTTTGACAGGGAATATAAGATTGCGATGAACAGGCAGTCTGAAGATTTTCTGCTTGCCAAAGACTTTGACCATATTTTTGAAGTAATGATTGATAGCCTTATCGGGGGTAATGATAAACAGAATTTACCGAAGGAACTTACCGAACAGAAGGACGGGAAACTTGTTGATCACATGTTCATCGGACAGGGGCTTATCGAGCAGTCCGATTTACAGTCGGAATTGACTTATTATATCGGGGACAGTAAATATTATAAGCGTTCCAAGAATGACCGGACGCAACTTGGCGACAAATCCATTTACAAGCAATACACATACGCTAGAAATGTCATTCAGTGGAATATGAACCTTTTTCTTGATGGTAACGGAAATGGAAAACAGCCGCAACTGAGGGATGCGTTGACAGAAGGATATAATCCGATACCCAATTTCTTTATTAGTGCAAGAATTCCAGATAGGCGGAATGGTGGTTCAAAATTCCTTTCCTTTGATGACAAGGAACTGAAGACGCAAGAGAAAGGTGTCCAGCTGAACCGTCAGTTTGAAAACCGTCTGTTCGACCGTGATACACTTTTGCTGTGCCATTATGATGTGAATTTTCTGTATATCGTTTCGCTGTATGGCCGAAACAATAAAAGTGCGCAAAGCGCATGGCGTGAATATGTCCGAAAAGAGTTCAGAAGTAGAATCCAAAGCACTTTGAACCAGTTATATACATTCAGGACAATCCAGCCACGTGAGGGTATGGATTGTTACCAGTTCATTCAAGATAACTTCCAGCGTTTGAACGGCAAGCTTTATCGTCCGAAAACGGACAGCAACTATCTGGTACTAGCTTTGATGAAAGAAGAAGAGGCCGATATGTGGGCAATCCTTCATGTTAAGCCGGCCACAATAAGAAGTGAAGTGGATAAGAATAAAGATTTGTTGGATAGCCTGCAAACACATTTCTATGTCAGCAAACCTTTCATGCTTGATACGGAACTTCATGTCGAAAACATTGATAAAGTGGGTACGCTAAACAAGTTACCGAAACTGGAGAGTAAGAATATTCTGACCGGTTTGGTCAGAAAGACAGATATGGACTATGCGGATTTCTTCAGCCATACGGCAAAGACTTATACGATGGAAAGAATCCCGACTGCTATCAATGTAATGGATATCAGATATTTCTTGCCTATGGTCGGTGGAGATATCGATGGCTATTATAAAGTGGAAAAAGTATATTTTGGCACAAAGAGCGGCAGACCATGTCTGAAACTTAATCTGTCCACTTTTATTTCATTGGGAGATGACAGGGTTCCCATATATCGCATTAAGATGCAGCCGGGAGAGTTGATAACATATAACCTAATGATGGAACTTTATGAACAACGAATATGAAGGAAATTACAGTTCATACAGAGAACCAGCTTAAAATGGATTTTGATGCCTTTTTAAGGTCTTTCAAACAGAATAGAGATAGCTCATTTGCGTTCTTGTTAGGAGCAGGTGCGTCCATTTCATCAGGAGTTCAGTCTGCAGAAGATTGTATTTGGGATTGGAAGAAGTTAATATACATATCTAACAATCCTACATATGAATCTTTTCTTGATATACATGCAGACTATTGCAGGAAAAGGATTCAAGCTTGGATTGATGGACAAGGAGGTTATCCAAAAGAAAAATCGGAAGAGGAATATGTTTTTTATGCGGAAAACACATTCCCTTTCCCTGGAGATAGAACAAAGTATTTTAAGAGTTTATGTTCGAACAAATCTCCTAATATTGGTTATAAACTTTTGTGCCTTCTCCATAAATATGGAGTATTGAAATCTGTTTGGACAACAAATTTTGATGGACTTGTTGAAAGAGCAGCTCATCAAGCGAATATAACTCCAATCAATGTAAATTTGGACAACCCCGACAGAATTTACCAGTCGGAAAATACACAAGATTTACTATATATTGCTTTACATGGCGATTATAAATATTCGGCATTGAAAAATACTGCCGAAGAATTAGATTCCCAGCAAGATACGTTTTCCAATAGACTTAAAGAGTATTTTGTTGACAGACATTTGATTGTAATCGGATATAGCGGAAGGGATCAGTCTTTGATGAAATCATTGACAGAAGCCTTCAGTCGACCTGGGGCAGGACGTCTATATTGGTGCGGGTATGGCACTTATATGAATGACAATGTAAAATCCTTGCTCACAACAGCTAGGAATGCCGGAAGAGATGCGGTATTCGTTGAGACTGACGGTTTTGATAAAACAATTATATCTCTTGCTATTTCAGCTTTCAATGATGATGTAGAGAAATCCAAGGAAATTCATCAGATATTGGAGGATATGAATGCTGATCTTCCTGTTACTCCTTTTGAACTATCTGCTGCAAATATGGGAGGGTGTATAAAAACAAATCTATATCCCATCGTTGTACCCCATGACATATTTGTATTTGAGATTGCATTCCCCAATAATGAATCACAATGGCATTTCCTCAAAAACAGAATTAAAGGAAAGGATATTATTGCTGTGCCATATAATGGGAAAATTTTCGCATTTGGATATTCAGAACAAATTCATTTGGCGTTTTTAGATTGTCTAAAAGGGGAGATATCAAGACTTCCGTTGTCTATAAATGAATTGAAAGAAAATCCCACATTAAAAATGGTTGTGATAAAAACCTTAATATGTGGCATTTCCTCTTGTTGTGGGAAACAGGCAGTTGTTTCCAAACGCTTAATTTGTGATAGGGCTTTCCCATTTGGGAAATATAAAGGTGTATATGAGGCCATTAAAATTGATATGATATTTTTGGATAATAAAGATTATGCCCTTATGTCTGTTGTCCCAACTTTATATTTTGAAGATGAGAACATAACTTACGAGCAACGGAAAAATCTAATGTCTGAGTATCTTGATAATAAACGCAATACCCAATATGATGATATTATTTCAAGATGGGAACAAACTCTTTTCAATGGGGAAAATCGTGTTTTTGACTATCCTTTAAACAGTGGATATAACTTTAAATACAAAATAAGTAAAAACAGAGGATTAGTTGCTGTAGACTATACAGAAAAAGGGGTTATACCACAGACTCAGTTTACGGATGAAAAAATAATATATTCAGGGATTTATATACCTGAACCTAAGCTTGATTTTTGGAATAAAATATCCAAGACAGTGATTCGAGATCCAAATCCTATGAGAGGATTGCTTCAAAATAGCCCATATGACTATGAATTCCATACAAATTTCAAGACCAATGTCAAGCTTGGGATTATATGCCCTAATTCTTACACATTGCAGTTTAAGGACTTTCTCAACGGGTTAAATGGAAGCGTTCCTGTTTCATCGACAGATTATGTACAACCGTATATAGGTTTTGAACAAATCTATTCTAGTTCTCTTGATATACCAGCGATAAATTCCAACTTGTGGATAAAATGTAATGATACACAGCATGATTCTATAAAATTGGCACAAAATATATGCAAGTTTGCACATAAGTTAGCCAATAACAACCCTGATATTATCATTGTCATTTTTATCCCAAAGATATGGGAACAGCATCGTTCTTTCAAGAAGGATGGTGAAACGTTTGACTTGCACAACTATATAAAAGCGTATGCATCTCAAAATGGATTTACAACTCAATTTGTGGAGGAAAAGACTATTTCCAATACACGTATGAAAAATCAAATTTATTGGTGGCTTTCATTAGCTTTATTTGTCAAGTCAATGCGTACACCATGGGCACTATCAGATTTAGATGCAGATACAGCCTACGCCGGTATTGGGTATAGTGTCAAAAAGGAAGCAAATGGCAAAACGAATATTGTTGTAGGATGTAGCCATATATATAATTCCAAAGGTCAAGGCTTGAGATACAAATTATCTAAAATAGACAATCCTATTATAGATAGAAAAAATAATCCTTACCTGTCTTATGAGGAAGCATATAAATTAGGTATTAATGTTCAAGAATTATTTGTGAAATCTATGGATAGGATGCCTCAAAGGGTGGTTATTCATAAGAGGACACCGTTTAAAAAAGATGAAATTAAAGGTATAACCGATGCTTTGTCTCATGCTGGAATAAAAAATGTTGATTTGGTGACGATAAGGATGGAGGATAGTATAAAATGCATTGATCAATATCTACAGTATGGACATCCAATCAATGCTCATTTTCCGGTTATGAGAGGAATTTGTTTTGCTGTTTCCCAATGTGAATGTTTATTATGGACACACGGAACTATTGATTCTGTAAAGCCTAATAGAAGTTACTTTCCAGGAGGACGGGGCATACCTTCACCGCTGAGGATAATCAAATATCATGGTAACGGTTCAATGCAGACAATAGCAAGAGAGATTCTTGGCTTTACAAAAATGAATTGGAATTCATTTAACTTTTACACAAAATTTCCAGCTACAATTGATACTTCCAATACATTGGCACAAGTTGGAAACTTATTGGCTCATTATGATGGTAGGACATATGATTACAGATATTTCATCTAATGAAATCTGCATTTAATAGAAAAATTAAAATGAGAATTATTATGGAATTAGATATTAAGTCATTAATCGGTGAAGCAACCGCCTACGACAAGAAACAAATGCTTGAGATCAGGCGACCTAAAAGCTGGCTTAAGAGCGTGTCGGCGTTTGCCAATGGAGAAGGCGGCACGCTTATATTCGGTATCAGCGATGATGACCAAATATTAGGCCTTGCCGATGCGGAGGGTGACACCGAGAAAATCAGTGAGGAGATAAAGAGCAAGCTTGATCCTGTTCCGGCAGTCAATCTTGAACTAAAGGATGTAGACGGTAAGAAGCTTGTGCTGCTACATGTATATCCTGGACAGGAAACACCTTATTATTATATTGGCGACAAACAGCGTCTTGCTTTCGTCCGTATCGGTAATGAGTCTGTCGTTGCGGATCGTATTCAATTGAAAAGTCTCGTTCTGAAAGGTGCCGGCAAAACTTATGACAGCCTGCCTTCAAACTACAGATTTGAGGATATGGCTTTTACCAAACTCAGGTCTGTTCACTACAAAAGGCTACAACGCTCGTTTGATGACAGCGAATTCGTATCATGGGGAATCATCGATGAAAACGGCAATCTGACAAATGCCGGCGCATTGTTAGCGGACGAATCACCTATAAGACAATCCCGTATATTCTGCACACGATGGAACGGGCTGGATATGACCAGCGGCTTGGGCGAAGCGATAGATGATGTTGAACTGGAGGGTTGCGTAATCGGACAGTTGCAGGATGCCGTGTCTTTTGTGCGGAACAATTCAAGGAAGAAATGGTGGAAAGAGAGTGATCACCGCGAAGAATTGCCCGACTACCCCGAACGATCCGTAACGGAAGCGATTGCTAACGCAATCATCCATCGCGACTACATGCAGATGGGAAGCGAGATACATATTGACATGTACGATGACCGAATGGAGATATACTCTCCCGGAGGCATGATGGACGGCAGGCTTATTCAGCAGCTGAATCCTCTTATGGTGCCATCCAAAAGAAGAAATCCGTTATTAGCTGATTTCTTCAGCCGATTGGGACTTATGGAACGGCGAGGCAGCGGAATGAAGAAAATAATAGATTCCTATAAGAGGTTTGAGCGTCTTCCCGATTATCACGCTCCTGAATTTCAGTCAAATGCATCAGAATTTCATGTGACATTATGGAATTTGAATTATGAAAGTAACGGTGTGATGGATGAAAAAGAGTTCCTAAAAGTAGATATAGGAACAGAGAAAGAGTTCCTAAAAGAGGATAATAAGTTCCGGAAAGAGTTCCTAAAAGCACAGAGGATAATATACAAATTGATTTCCTCGAATCCAGGAATCACAATTGCTGAAATGGCTTCGAACATAGGTGTTTCTGATCGTCAGGTGCGTAAATACCTCAAGAGAATGACAGATATGAAGTTCATTGTCAGAGAAGGAGGCCGGAAGAATGGAAAGTGGAGAATAATAGACGGTGATTACGAAGATTTCTTTGAAAGAATCTGATGACATCTGAAAGATATGGATAAACTCACGAAAGAACAGAGGCACCGTTGTATGTCAGCAATAAAAGGGCGGAATACGAAGCCTGAATTGCTGGTAAGGAAGTTTTTGTTCAGTCGTGGGTTCCGGTACAGACTGAATTATTCGCGCCTTCCAGGACATCCTGATCTTGTGCTTCGGAAATATCGAACGGTAATTTTTGTAAATGGCTGTTTCTGGCATGGACATGAAGGATGCAAGTATTATGTTCTGCCCAAGACCAATGTGGAGTTCTGGCGAAATAAGATAGATCGTAATAAGTTTAGAGATAAAGAAGAACAGAGAAAACTTGCTTCAATGGGGTGGCACTGCATTACCGTTTGGGAATGCCAGCTGAAACCGAAAGTACGGGAGCAGACTTTAGAAGCATTAGTTTATACACTTTGTCATATCTTTCTTGAAGATAGGAGAATAAAATCTTATGAGGATATAGAAGAAAAATATCAGTTGGTAGCAGAATCAAGTATTAAATATAAGAAGTAAATTAATATTGTTAAACGATATAAGTTATTGAAAATGAGTAATGGAGCATTGTTTTATAAAGCGGATTTACATATACATTCATATGGACCCGGTACTGGTTCATTTGATGTAACTGATGTATCCAATACTCCACAAGCAATTGTGGATACTGCTATTGAGAAGGGATTAAAGGTTATCAGTATAACTGACCATAACCAATATATAAATAGCCAGATTGCTGTTCAGTATGCGAGAGGCAAGGATATCCTTGTTATACCCGGTATAGAGGTTAGTACGACACAAGGACATCTTTTATTATATTTTGAAACTATTGATAAGTTACAAAGATTTTATGTTGGGTTAACTTTTAACCATGACAATTCGATCTGTAACCAAGGAATAGTCGAATGCTTGAATTCGGCCGAGAGATTAGACGGGATAGGCGTTTTAGCCCATATTACATTAGATTCCGGATTTGAAAAGGTTATAAATAGATTCGGTCCACATATGGAGCAAATATTTATGTGCAAGAATTTGTTAGGTCTTGAGATAACAAATAAAAATGAAGCTCACTTATATACGGATGAGGATGAGAATTCAGAGCATAAAAAACTATTAAACTTATGGCGAGATTCGTTAGATAATAAGTTACATAGGGATTTTGCGAAACTAATGTCTTCTGACTCACATGAATTAATTAGATTGGGCAATAATGCAGAAGGCAACAATCGATTAACTAGATTAAAAATGCCGACACTTACATTTCGCTCATTCCATATTGCATTGATGAGTAGTGAGTCCCGTGTTCGTCTAGAAGATGAAATTCCTGTTCAACGCCCAATAATTAAGCATATAAAATTAGAAGGAGGACTATTAGATGGGGTAGATATAGAGTTAAGTCCTAATCTTACATGCATAATCGGTAGTAGAGGCGCAGGGAAATCAACTCTATTGGAATCAATTCGTGAAGCAACTGGGAATAAGTCTTTTTCAAAAGTTTGTGAATCAGAAGTATGGCCTCAAAATATTTTGCTAGACTATACAGATGAAGCAGGCCAAACGCAAACTTTCCAAAGAGAAAAAAACGCAAGTGTTGTAAATCGCTCGGATCCAGACTCAGGAATAACATCCATTCCTATTGAAAGCTATGGGCAGGGGGATACAGCAAGTACGATTCAGCATAGTGAAGAAAATCCACAAGTTGTTATAAACTTTTTAGATGCTTTTCTCGATTTGAAACTATTGGAAGCTCAAGACTCTGAATATATTGAATTGCTAAGGAGTAATCAAAGCGAGATGAATAAGCTTCGTATTAATATCATTTCGTTACCTAATGCAAAAAAAGCTTTAGAAAATGAACGTCGTAAATTAAAAGCTATGGAACAAAGTAAAGCAGCTGAAATTGTTAAACTGCATAATGCTTTGCTCCAAGAAAGAGATTTCCGTAAGACTTTGATAGACGACCTTAATAAACTCGTCAAAACATATAGAGATATTCTTGGCGATACCAATTTGTTTGATAAAGTTGCCGAGATGAGTGATGACCGTATTGTTGTTGGCAAAGAATACTTCTTTAATGTGCAAAGGATAATAAATGCATTTTCTGTACTTGTATCTTCTAAATCAAAAGAGCTTAATGATGCTCTCGCTGAAAAAATTTCGGAGTTAAAAACTCAATTAGAATTATGGAAAGCGAAAGAATCGGAAATACAAGGACAGATAGATGATAAGAAACAAGAGCTAATACAGCAAGGTATACCCTTTGACTTGGGAAAAATTAATCAAATTTCCAAGGATATCATTGATTACGAGAAAAAGGTTGCAAAGCTTCAAGATGATCAGAAACGCCTTGTTGAATTACTCAAGGAACGTCAAGAATTGATACAGGAGCGCCAAAAGAATAAAAGAGAAATTACTCGAAAACATTTAGCATTTGCAAAAAAGATAAATGAGAATCTAAAAACTTCAGTTGATGACTTTTTTGTCTCTATTAAATATGCTGAATCACTATATTCTCCTGATTTTGAAGATACATTAAAAACTTTGATGGGCTGGAGAACTTCCCAAGTTATGAAATCCTCAGTTATCGCAAGGAGTATTGGTGTGTATGACTTTGTCCAAGCAATCAAAAAGAAAGATATTGGCGTATTAAAAGCTATAAAATATCAAGGTGAACAATTTCTGCGGGATGACGAGATTGATAATATTATTACGACCCTTAATGACGGATTTAAATATGAGGATCTTGAATGTTTGAAGTATGATGACCATCCACAAATTACAGTAACTAAGTTCGTGGATGAAAGTGGAGTTAGGAAAAATATTACAAAACGAATATCCCAATTATCGCTTGGACAACAGCAATCTGTATTATTAAGTATATTACTATTATCTGATAGTGATAAGCCTTTATTAATAGATCAACCAGAAGATAATCTTGATAGTGAATTTATTTTCAAAACAATTGTCGGGAATTTGCGTAAAATTAAAGAGCACCGTCAAGTGATTATAGTTACACATAACCCGAACATTGCAGTGCTTGGAGATGCTGAACTTATCATTCCGCTTAAAAGTACAAGTGTGCATTCGCAGATTATATCATCTGGTTCTATTGATAATGATGACACTATTAAACTTTGTTGCAATATATTAGAAGGAGGAGATTCTGCTTTCAAGCAAAGAAAAAATATTTATGGTTTTTAAATAACTGTATCTATCATTGGGTTTGTTTGTCCTCCATTTCCTTCCATCGCCTCAGACCGTCTCAGACGGCGTGGTTTGTTTGCGCAAAATTCATTGATTATTGTGTAATATATTGATAATCAATATGAATAAATTTCTTCAACGAGGAGGAATATTGACGTTCCTCGGATAGATTAAACAATTAAATACCAGCGCGCTAAACAATAAAAATTTGTTTGTCGCGCTGGTGGTTTTATATCTATATTCAAAGTAGAATCCTTTTATTCCTATGCTAACATTTCGTTCATGATGTTTTGTAGTACTATGTCAGCAACTTTATATGATAGGCTGGATTTGCCAACTTTTTGAGGGTCATATTGAACCTGCTTCACCATATCGATATAAAATGCAAAGTTATTAATCACTTTCTCATCTTCAAAATTTATTGTTAAAGGATTTATTCTCCATTTCAACTTGCCGTTTTCGAATTCCATTAATGAGGTGAGTACACAAATGATCGGATAGAAAAATCCATACGCATAGTTATATATAGATCGTTTTGGATAGGTATTAAATGGACCAGTAAATTTGCTGATATAACCGCCTGTTTCATTTTCCTTCTGCACTACTCCTGTGATACGGCCAAAAGAGCCAGAATTCCTATTATAGACCATTGGAAAGTGGTAATAGATTTTGTCGAAAAATCTGACAATATCATCAACAAGTTCAAATCCAGATCTGATCGCATTGTCTGTAAGATCGTATTTCCCGAGTTGCTGTTCGGAAACGGATTTATCTTTCATTAAGTTACGGTAATATTTAACACACAAGCTTTTTTGTGAATATATAGCTATTCGGTTAAGTGTTCCAATGTTGGGGTTGCCATCAAAATAACCACATTCATGCAATTTTATTAAGGGTAGGCAGGCCAACGCAACGATATCGTCACATTTTATCGTACCTGGTTCACCACTTCGCCATGCAATATTTTCACGGTAACTCCCCTTTAAGCATCTTTTAAGATCTTCATATAGACCCTCCTTATTGCTCTTTGTCGCTTCATTCAGCGAGACATTGGCGTTTCTTGCCGAACAAATTTCAAGTATATGATTAGAGAAATACTCAATTGATGCTTCATCTTTATCTACAGGAGCTATAACTTCAATTGGAATAGAAAATTTCAGTTGCCCAATGTGAGATTCATATCCAACTTTCAGCGAGGTAAAAGTATCCTCATTGCGATAATATCTAATACAATCGTCCCAAGTTATCAAGTTATCGTCATTAATAACATTTGCGATGAATCGACATAACGCAAATGCGTTGTGTCCACCATCCATTATTCCCTCCATTTCTTCTTCAGAAAAACTAAGGCGCACTCTATTGCGGTCTAAAAGATCGACATAGATAGACGAAAGTAGAATACCTTTTGAACTAAAGAAATAGAGCTCTGGGGAGAATTGCAATGTTTCCTCAATTGCTTTGACAATAGGATTGATCTTTGCTTTTCTAGGGTTGACTTTGCTATCTGCATGATGCATTAGATTGATGAAGCTGAGTGGTGAAATTGGCATGACAATCTTTTGGATGCAGATGCCTTCGATAGATCTTGTAACTGATACCTGAGTTTGATTCTCTGATTTGAGAATTACTGATTTAGCGTTCATAATTTTCTTTGACCATTCCTTTCGAAATTAATAATAAGATAGGGTAGTATGCCAACTACTTATTCACTTGCAAGTAGGAATGATCAAGTCGCCAAGAAACTTTCGTTTGCATGATACCTTGCGCTAATCCAGCGCGATCTCTCATCCAAGAGATACTCCCATCCGGGAACAGTCACAAAGATATAATAAAAACAAATAAAATCCAAAAAGACATGGCAGGCAGAGTCAATCAGCAAGTGCAATATTACGAAATAAATTTGAAGAACTCCTTTTTTGGAGTGGAGAAGTTGAGCTTTTCCCTTGGTCTTCGGTTAATTTTATACTGTACCTCCTTAATGTACTTTTCCGAGAGACCTCTAAAGTCCGTTCCTTTTGGGATGTATTGCCGTATAAGTTTGTTTTCGTTCTCGATAGCCCCTTTTTGCCATGAGGCATACGAATCTGCAAAATAGACTGTAGTAGCAAGAGCCTTTGCGATTTTCTCATGGCAGGCAAACTCGTTTCCGTTGTCCGTTGTAATGGCCAGTACGTATTTCCGGTAGGGGAAAAACAACCTTTATGGCCATGTCTACCACCTTCTCCGGATTCTTCCCATACGGTAATCTTGCCATAAGCAGGTAATTCCTGGAACGCTCGCACAGGGTAAGTATCGCGCTCTTTTGTCCCTTGCCTATGATAAGGTCCATTTCCCAGTCTCCGAAACGTCTGCCATTGGCTTCTGCCGGTCTGTCATGTATGCTTGTCCTGTCGGGGATATTACGCACCTTGGTCTTTTTAAAGACTTTGATATGATGCCTGTATTTCAACTTATGATGGCAATGGCTGCGGAGTTCTCCGCTTTCATCGCTCCTTATCCTCTTGTATATAGTCTCATGGGAGATATGCTCTGATTTAAGGGAAAGGTAGCCGGAGATTTGCTTAGGAGACCAGTCTTCTGTCTTTAAAAGATGCAGGGCTTCTTTCAGGATATTACAGTCAATGCTCCTATTGCCCGGCACACGTCCCTTACGGATATCCGCACTTTCCTGTGCTATACGCCAGCTGTAACGTCCCAGACGGGTCGAATTACGTTTTATCTCCCTTCCTACGGTCGAGGGGTGAACTTTTATTTGCCGAGCAATGGCTTCACGGCTTTTGCCTTCTTGTAATCCCGGATAGATTGCGTATCTTTGCTCTCGGGTCAGTTGATGATACATGACAATACAAAGTTAATTGATCTTCGGGGAGGCAGAGGCTTCCCCTTTATTTTTTGTATTGCTGATGACCCTTGTTTAGCTCTTTTTCCACCCTCCGCTCTTGGAGCGTAGCGGAAAAAGAGCGGAGGGTGGATATTGCAATTCTATCTTGAATCTATACAAAATGTTTTGTTACTTTTTTGCTCTGTACTTTATTAAGTATTGAAATACTTTGAAAAGCTATGTGTAAAGATGATAGGGGTTTATATTAAAATACGGTACACTATTTTTAGCGCTTGTCTAACTTTTGTTCCGATAATTCTTTGAACTGGGTTCTTTTTATAATTTGCATGTTCTAATTTTTTACGGATTTGTGTAATATGATTGTTACGTCTTTATAAAATAAATGTAGCCTTGTTGCATTGAGCTTGTAATTTGCGTGTCGGATATTTGCATCGTAAAAAGAACAAAGCAAGAATGATGAACAGAATTACATTGAAACTTTCTTTTTTAGTAATAGTTTTTTCCCTATTTTCTTCTACTGCATCAGTCGCACAAACTATTTCAGGTAAAGTATTTGATAAAGAGACCGGAGAACCGGTATTGGGTGCAACCATTTTATTAACCGGATCTTCTGTTGCGACAGCATCGGGAGAAGACGGTTCGTATATGTTAAAAAACTTGCCGGCAAATAAATCTTTGGAAATAGAGTGCCGTTTTATCGGATATAGTGTTCATAAAGAGACTATCATGCTTCAGAAAGGAGAGACGAAAAATATCGATTTCTTTTTGGTCTCAGAAGATAAGCAACTTGACGGAGTCGTTGTTACAGGTGTACGAAGACGAAATACCGAGACAGCGATGATTTCGAATATAAAGAACGCCTTGACCGTTTCTACAGGTATATCGGCTGCACAGATCGTCAAAACATCAGACAGCGATGCTGCTGAGATTATCAAAAGAGTACCGGGTATTTCCCTTATTGAGAACCGATTTATTATTGTAAGAGGACTTTCTCAAAGGTATAATAACGTGTCGATCAATAATGGTGCGGTACCGAGTTCCGAAGCCGACGGCCGAGCTTTTTCTTTCGATATTATACCCAGTTCCAATATTGACAATATGATGATTATCAAATCCCCGACAGCAGAATTGCCGGGTGATTTTTCCGGAGGTTTTATAAAAATTTCGACAAAAAATATGCCGGATGAAAATTCTCTCTCGTTAAGTGTCGGTACTGGGATAAATACAGTTACCCATTTTAAAGATTTTTCGTTGTTGCAATCTTCTTCGACCGAATGGTTGGGATTCGATCGGTGTGCACGTCCTTTATCTAAAGATTTTCCTTCGCATCTGGGTTCGATGACCGATCCGTCTCAAATTACTTATTATACGAAAACCGGATTTAATAATGATTGGAATGTAAAGACATTTCGTCCTCTTCCCGACTTGAAACTTAATCTGACATGGAATCGGAAAATCGGAGATAAAGTTGGTACGATTCTTACTTTCGGATATAGTAATGCAAACAAGACAATTCCGGATATGCAGAATACTCGATACGGAATATATAGTGCCACAGCGGATGTTCCTACTATTGAGAAAAATTATATTGATAATCAATTTACAAACGAGGTGAAAATCAACGCGATGAATAACTGGTCTTTTATCCTTGATTCGAGAAATCGATTCGAGTTCAGGAATCTTTTCTCTCAGATCGGGAAAAATCGGTTTACAGAACGTTACGGGACGAGTACGGTAAGTGGCGAGTATTATGAAAATCAGACGGAGATGCTATATTCTTCAAGATTAAGTTATGTGGGGCAGCTTGCCGGACTGCATACGTTGGATGAGGATATGACTCAGACTTTGAACTGGACTGTCGATTATTCGTATGCCAATAAAATGGAACCTGATCGTCGGATTATAAAAAATATCGGGGGAATTCCTGCCGATAAGGTAATTACTCCCGATTTACCTTCTTATAACGATATGATAAACCGTTATGACCAGAAATTGTATGATCATATCGCTTCGGTCGGGGCAGATTATAAAAAAAGTTTTTCCGATCGCTCATGGAATCCTGAAATAAAATCGGGAATATATGGTGAGTATCGTATTCGTGAATATACGCCGAGAGAATTTATTTATCGCTATGACAGACTTTCGGGAGACGAACGGGTAGATTATATAAACTTACCTTATACCGAGATGATGAATGAAAAATGGCTTGGTTATGATAAAGTTTATATAGAGGAGACAACGCGCAAATCGAATGCGTATGACGGAAAGAACAGTATTGCGGCTGCTTATGTAGAAGGAGTGTTTCCATTCGGTGCATTTCAAGTGAATTTAGGTGTGCGTGCCGAGTGGTGGAATATGTCGATAAAATATGACCGTGCGATCAGTGCGTCACAGATACTGATGACAGAATATAAGTACGATAAAGTTTCGGTTCTTCCGTCTTTTAATGCTACTTATAGTTTTAATGACAAAAATCTTATCCGGTTGGCATACGGACGTTCGGTCAATCGTCCCGAATTTCGTGAAGTTTCTCCCGCTGTTTATTATGATTTTGAGCTTTTTGCCGAAGTGCAGGGAAATCCCGATTTGAAGATGGCTACGATCGATAATGTGGACCTGCGATATGAGCTTTATCCTTCGGCCGGAGAAACCGTCAGTGTCGGATTATTTTATAAGAATTTCAGAAATCCGATAGAATGGAATTTTATCGATATGGGTGGCAGTTATCGTTACAGCTACGAAAATGCCCGTAGTGCTTATACGACCGGAGTTGAGGTGGATATTCGAAAATCGCTTGACTTTATAAATATTCCCGACTTGACTTTAGTTCTTAATGCGGCATGGGTGAAAAGCCGGGTCAAATTTAGCGATGAAGGGTTGGTAAAAGAGAAAGACCGTCCTCTACAAGGTCAGTCTCCGTATATCGTGAATGCCGGACTTTATTATACTTCTTCCGAAAAGATAGGATTATCGGCAAGTTTATTATATAACATTATCGGTAAACGTATTGTCGGGGTCGGAAAATCTACCTCTGTCGATGGAAACAGCGATTATGATGTCCCTGACGCATACGAGATGCCCCGTAATGTCCTTGACTTGACTATAAATAAAACATTCGGGAAGATAGTTTCTTTGAAATTGGGGATCAAGGATATTCTGGCACAGTCGGTTATCATGAAACAATTTCCCACTACGACGATCGATGGCGTAAAACAAGAACGGGAACAGATTACCCGGAAATATACGCCCGGAAGATCGATATCACTAAGTCTTTCTTTAAAGTTTTGATCATAAACCAAAATTAAAAAACGATGAAATCAAAATTGAAATTTTTTGTTTTAGCAGTAATCGGTGCTGTTTGTGCAGCCGGATTTACGAGTTGTAACGATGATGATGACAATGGGGGCGATCCTGCTGTCACCGGAGAAGTTATCGATTTGGGAGATGGTTCCGACAATTATGAGATAGCGGGTGATTTGACATTGACCTATCCCAATACTTATAACTTGAAAGGTTTTGTTTATGTGCCTGACGGCAAGACGATAACGATAGAGCCGGGCGTGGTTATCAAAGGAGATAAAGCCAGTAAGGGTACGTTGATTATTGAACGTGGAGGTAAAATCATGGCAAAAGGCGAGCAAGATCGTCCTATCGTGTTCACTTCATCACAAGCTCCCGGAAGCCGGAAGCCCGGAGATTGGGGCGGATTGATTATTTTAGGAAAAGCGAAGAATAACGCAGGTGAACAGACTATCGAAGGGGGAGTACGTTCGAAACATGGAGGAAATGATGATGCGGATAATTCCGGAGTGTTAAGCTATGTCCGTGTCGAGTTTGCCGGGATAGAATACTCTACCGATAACGAGATCAACGGTATTACTTTCGGATCGGTAGGAGCAGGTACTCAAGTCGACCATCTTCAGGTGTCTTATTCAGGAGATGACAGTTATGAATGGTTCGGCGGTAAAGTAGATGCCCGCTATTTAGTCTCTTTGGGTTGTTGGGATGACGACTTCGATACCGATAACGGCTATCAGGGACGGGTACAGTTTGCTGTTGCTCTCCGTAACCCGCAATACGCCGATAAATCATGTTCGAACAGTTTTGAGTCGGATAATAACAGTTCAGGTAGCGTAATCGATCCGACCACTCGCCCTATTTTTGCCAACGTGTCGCTTTTCGGTCCGGTTACCGATCCGGCCAATTATCAAGATAAAGGAAATGATAAGGGTAGTACGATGGGCTGTTTCCAGACCGGAGTTCAAATACGTCGGAGTTCAAACTGCAATCTGTTTAATTCCGTTATTGCCGGATATCCGATCGGTTTGATTATCGAGAATGATAAGGCCGGTTCTAATTCTCAGGAATCTGCTACGGCAGGGACATTGAATATTTCCGGATGTGTGATTGCAGGATGCCAAAAAGCATTTCAAGATAAAGCTCTGAATCCGAAAAATCGGGAAAGCGTTATTGATCCCTCTGATCCCGGTACGTTCGTGAGTGCATATTGGGCTACTGCTGCGCTCTCCAATGAAGGAGTCTTGTCTTCGATTTCTGATTTGAAATTAAAAGGAAATCCTCAACTGTTGAACGGTACACCGGATATGTGTCCGAATACCGATAGTCCGTTAGCTGCCGGAGCAGTATGGACCAATAATTATGTAAATAACTCGTTCTTTACCAAAACGGCTTACAGGGGAGCTTTCGGCCCTACTGAAACCGCTTCGGATAATTGGATGAGCGGATGGACTAATTTTGACCCTCAGAATACGGTATATTGATTAGATTCTTGTTTTGTCGGAAGGAGGGGGAAGAGATTTTCTCTCCTTTCTTTTTCATGTCCCGAAGTAATCCGGGACATTTTCGTTATATTTGCATAGACTATTCTTCATAACTATACATCATACACACACGATGAATTACAGAGCAAAGTATTTGTTAATCCTTTTTTTCTTATCCTTATTTGCGGGGTATGACCTGCTTGCGGTTGCAGCATCTTCTCATAGAAAAAAAGAACGTCTTTCTGAATATGTGAATCCGTTTATCGGAGCAAGCACCAATGTCCGGAAAGCAAGAGCCGGTCATGGATTGGGAAAAACTTTTCCCGGAGCTACGACACCGTGGGGAATGACTCAAGTAAGTCCTAATACGATTACAGGAGGTGATAATGGTCCGGGGTATAGTGACGAACATACGACGATAGAAGGCTTTGCTTTAACGCAAATGAGCGGAATTGGTTGGTATGGTGATTTAGGCAATTTTTTGGTTATGCCTACAACCGGGGAACTGTTTACTTATCGGGGTACTGAACAGTATCCCGAAAAAGGATACCGTTCACGTTATAACAAGCGATCTGAAAAAGCTTCTGCCGGATACTATTCGGTTTTTCTTTCCGATTATAAAATAAAAGCGGAGTTGACGGCTACACCGCATTGCGGAATTATGCGGTTTACTTATCCGAAACATAAACAAGCCCGTATTCAGATCGATCTCGCCCGCCGTGTGGGAGGAACTTCTACTCGGCAATATATAGAACGGGTAGATGATCGGACTATACGAGGATGGATGCGTTGTACGCCTGCTGGCGGAGGATGGGGAAATGGATCGGGAAAAGCAGACTATACAGTATATTTCTATGCGCAATTCAGTTGTCCATTGAAAGAATACGGGATATGGAGTGCCGATATTTCCGATAATTGGACACGCCGGTTGGGAGACATAGGAAAACCCGAATATATCGACCGGGTCATTCATGCCGAGACGTTTCATAAACGGGACAAAATGGAAGGAAATCATTTAGGATTTTATACGGAGTTCCCTACAGAAGAGGACGATGAGGTGGTTGTAAAAACCGGTATCTCTTTTGTCCGTATGAAGGGGGCGGAGATGAATTTGAAAGCCGAAGTGCGAGGGTGGAATTTTGATCGTTATCGGGACAAAGCTGCCTCTCTGTGGGATGAAGCTTTGAGCAAAATAAAAGTGTCGGGAGGTACTCGAGATATGAGAACGATCTTTTATACAGCACTTTACCATACAATGATAGATCCGAGGGCATTTACCGATGTTACGGGTGAGTATATCGGAGGCGATAAGCAAGTACACAAGACCGACGATTTTATCAAACGGACGGTATTCAGCGGTTGGGACGTATTCAGAAGTCAGTTTCCTTTGCAGACAATTATTAATCCGGAAGTCGTAAACGACATGATCTGTTCTTTCATATCTCTTGCCGAAGAGAATGGTACGAAATATTATGACCGGTGGGAGTTCTTGAATGCTTATAGCGGATGTATGGTCGGAAATCCCGCTATATCGGTAATTGCGGACGCTTATCGGAAAGGAATTCGTAATTATGATGTAAAAAAGGCTTACGCTTATGCGGTAAATACAGCTGAGAAAATGGGGAATGACAAAAAACTCGGATATGTGCCGGGAAGGGTTTCCGAAACATTGGAATATGCTTATTCCGATTGGTGTCTCTCTGTATTGGCGGAGGATTTGGGCTGTAAAGAAGCTGCTGCCGAATATTTTGAACGTTCCCGTTCTTATTCTAAAGTTTTCGATGAAGAACAAGGGTGGTTCAGACCTCGTAATGCAGATGGTACATGGAAAGAGTGGCCTGAAGAAGGGCGGTTGAAAGAAAGTTACGGATGCGTGGAAAGTAATCTTTATCAACAAGGGTGGTTTGTCCCTCACGATATTCCCGGAATGGCAGATTTAATGGGTGGAAGAACAAAAACTTTGGCTGATTTGACGAACTTTTTTGAGAAATGCCCGTCCGATTTTTTGTGGAATGCTTATTATAATCATGCTAATGAACCGGTTCATCATGTCCCGTTTCTTTTCAATCGTTTAGGAGCACCTTGGCTTACACAGTATTGGACAAGGGCTATTTGTAACGGTGCTTATAAAAATAAAGTGGAGGGTTTGGTCGGCAATGAAGATGTCGGCCAGATGTCTGCATGGTATGTTTTGTCGGCTATGGGATTTCATCCGGTGTGTCCCGGAGAGACTCGGTACGAATTGACAACGCCATTGTTCGACCGGGTCGAAATAAAATTGGATGATCGCTATGCAAAGGGAAAAAGATTCGTAATCAAAACGGTTGGAAATGCTTCGGAGGCTTGTTATATCCAGTCTGCAAAATTAAACGGGAAATCTTTAGAAAAATGTTATATAGACCATAGCGATATTATGAATGGCGGAGAGATATCTTTTCGATTGGCGTCGTATCCTAATTATTCATGGGGACTTGAGTAATTCCAAAGAGCGTTTGTGAAGCTGTTTTTTGTCCCGATAAGGAGCATAGCGGACTTGAGATGTGCATGAGCGGGAAAAAGGATCGGAAAAGGGACTTGAAAAGATATATGGTTTTACTTTTTGTCTCCAATGGCCGGAGTTAAAGATATATTTGTATTTTTGTAAGAAATTTAATTAGTTTCTTAAACAGGTTTTGAAATACTTGGACAATTTATCAGCCTTTTTTGAGTTATAAATTAAGAAAGTAATTAGACGGAAGTTGGTATTTTTTAATTCTGAAATAAAAAATATATGCTTGTCCGGATCGGTTTGGCTTTTCGGGAAGCATTCGTCATGAGTATAAAAAAAATCATATCGCTGTTTTTATTGTTGCTCGGATTTGTAGAACTTCGGGCACAAGTCGATGCCCAGTTCAGTCAATATTGGGCATTGCATAATTATTACAATGCCGGAGCGGTAGGACAAGACGGTAAGTTGAATATTCGTGCCGGTTCGCGTCAGCAGTGGGTAGGTATGCCCGGAGCACCCAAGACGTTTTTAGTTTCGGCCGAAATGCCTTTTCGCTTATTTAAACAGAATCATGGAGTAGGGTTGGCGATGACAAACGAAACTCTCGGTCTGTATTCAAACATGACGATTGCCCTCCAATATGCTTATAAAGTGCGTTTATGGCAGGGACAACTCAGTCTGGGATTACAGTTGGGGTTACTCGATCAGCGTTTTGACGGTACGGAAGTTTCTATACCTGAAAGCGATTATCACAATTCTTCGGATGACGGTATTCCCCAAAGTGAGTTGCAGGGGATGGCATTCGATATGGGATTCGGAGTATTCTATTCCCATAAATATTTTTATGCAGGTCTTTCGTCAACACATCTTACCGAACCGGTGATTACGTTCGATGAAAAATATGAAACTTATACGGGACGTTCGTATTATTTTATCGCCGGGGGCAATATTCCTTTTAAAAATGCGTTATATGAGTTGCAACCCTCGCTTTTGTTAAAGACGACGTTTCAAATCACTCAGGTGGAGTTGACGGCTCGTCTGAGGTATAATAAGTTTTTGTGGGGGGGATTGTCTTATCGCTGGAAAGATGCGTTGGTGATTATGATTGGTGCTGATTATAAAAACTTTATGTTGGGATATTCTTATGATTATCCGGTTTCGGCAATTGTAAAGGCAACAAGTGGGAGTCATGAAGTTTTTTTAGGATATAGTTTAAAGATAGATTTTTCAAATAAGAACAAGAATAAACATAAAAGTATTCGGATACTATAATTTATGAAGAAGATCATGTTATTTTTGGCAATCGTGGGCATGTTGGTATCTTGCGCTCCGTCTTCTGCACCTAACGGTGGAGAGGTGGTGGGAGTAAGCAGCACTGCTTTCGGTGAGCCTACACCTTACGGTATGGTATTGGTAAAGCGCGGTTCTTTTGAAATAGGTCCGTCCGAGAAAGATACTCTTTGGGGAACGCCCCAAACGGCGAAAGGGATATCTATTGATGCTTTCTGGATGGATGAGACCGAGATAACCAATTCCGAGTATAAACAATTCGTGTATTGGGTGCGGGATTCGATTATTCGGGAACGTCTGGCCGATCCGGCTTTTGGCGGGAACGAAGCATTTAAGATAGAAGAAGATCGGGATGGAAATCCGGTAAAACCTCATTTGAACTGGAATAAGGCGATTCCATGGCGTAATCCGACCGAAGATGAGGCTCGGGCGATTGAGAGTGTCTATCGGATCAATCCGATTACCGGAGCGAAAGAGTTGGATGTGAGACAACTTAATTATCGATATGAAGTGTTTAACTATACCGAAGCTGCAAAACGGAAACATCGTCTCGACCCGGCACGTCGCATTTTGAATACTGACGTACAGCCCGATCCTGAGGCAGAAGTGCTCATTTCCAAAGATACGGCCTTTTTCGATGATGATGGGCGGATTATTACACAGACGATTGTTCGTCCGTTGCAAAGCGAGTTCGATTTTCTGAATACCTATATCGTTAATATTTATCCTGATTCTACGGCTTGGGTAAATGATTTTGATAATGCATATAATGAACCTTACATGCGTATGTATTTTGCACATCCGGGTTATAACGATTATCCGGTAGTCGGTGTTTCATGGGAACAGGCGACAGCTTTTTGCGTATGGCGAACTCATTATTTGTTGGCCGGAATCAAAGGCGCTTCGTATATAGAGCCTTATCGTCTGCCTACTGAGGCCGAATGGGAATATGCGGCGCGTTCCGGAAAGAACGAAAATAAATTCCCTTGGTCCGAAGATGCTCCGATGTCTGATAAAGGATGTTTTTACGCTAACTTCAAACCGCAAAAGGGGAATTATGTAAAAGACGGAAATCTTATTACATCCCGAGTCGGAACATATCCGCCTAATGAGTTCGGACTTTACGATATGGCGGGAAATGTATCGGAATGGACATCGACAGCTTATACTGAGGGTGGAAATCTTTATACCAGTGACATGAATCCCGATTATCGTTATAATGCGGCGAAAGAAGATCCTTATCGGATGAAAAGGAAGATCGTACGTGGCGGTTCGTGGAAAGACGTGTCGAATTTTGTACGTTCTGACATACGTATGTGGGAATATCAGAATGAACAACGTTCGTATATCGGTTTCCGGTGTGTACGTACGCAAGTGGGATTCGCCAAAGGTCGTAAATAATAAAAGGATTTAAAGTTTACCATTATGGGAAAATATAAAAAATATAAAAATCGTATTGAGAAATTTCTTTCGGGCGATTCCGGAAAACGATTCTTTAATTTTGCTTATAGTATCGGTGCTGCTATTGTAATTTTAGGGGCTTTATTTAAGATATTGCACCTTCCGGGAGGTAATTTTATGTTGTCGGTCGGTATGGGGGTAGAGGTGATGATGTTCTTACTGACAGCATTCGACCGTCCTGCCAAAGAATATAACTGGGAAGAAGTGTTTCCCGTGCTATCGACCAAAGATCCTGAAGATCGTCCTGAATTTCATGGAGGTCAGGGCGGTGGCGTAATTATTAAGGGGGGCACCGGAGCGACCGGAACAGTTGTCGTTAACGGAGGATCGTCCGGAGTACATGTTTCGCCTGAAGAGGCCAAGAGAACGGCTGGCATTCCTTCGGACATACAGTTGGGGGAAGAAGATACGCAGAGTCTTTCGGAAAGCATTCAGAAACTTTCTGCCGCAGCCGACCAACTTTCGCGTATGGCTGAATTGACTGAGGCCACCCAAAATTATTTAAGTCAGTTATCAGCTATTTCCGCACAAATGGATCAGTTTAAAGAGGCTACACGTTCGTTGACGGAAGTTTCTAATATTTTGCTTGATTCCTATAAAAGTATAACCGAGAATTCTGAGGGTATTTCGGATCATTCTCAAGGGTATGTTACTCAAATGGAAGATCTGAATCGGAATCTGGCCGGTCTGAATACGATTTATGAAATCCAATTGAAGAGCATCAGTTCACAATTGGATAGTATCGACCGGGTCAATGCCGGATTAAAGAGCATTCGGGATATGTACGAACATTCGATGAACGACAGTAATCGTTATTGTGAAGAGACGGAAAAGATGACTAAGTACATGGCACAATTGAATGCCGTATATGAAAATATGCTTGCGGCGATGACCGTAAATATGTATAACCGTCCGATGACGCCTCCTCAGCCTCCTGTAACTCAGACAACTTCTGAAGAGGATGAAAATAAAGCGGTTGCTCAATAAAGAAATTATAGATTATGGCATCACCTAATTCAAATCTCTCTCCCCGGCAGAAGATGATAAACTTGATGTATATCGTCCTCACAGCCATGCTGGCATTGAACGTATCGTCCGATGTGCTGAACGGGTTTAAGCAAGTAGATGAGGGATTGGTGCGGACGACACAGAATTCGACGATACAGAATCAGGCTTTGTATAATGAACTTTCGGCATTTAATCAGACCAATCCCGAAAAGTCCGGAGCTTGGTATGGTAAGGCGACAGAAGTGAAAAACCGTACGGAGTCTCTCTATAAATATCTCGATGAGTTGAAATTGCGTATTGTGCGTCAGGCAGACGGAAAGGATGGCAATGTCAATGATATTGTACATCAGGATGATCTGGAGGCCGCTTCTTATATTATGCTTTCTCCGCGTACGGGAGAGGGTAAAAAACTCAGAACGGCATTGGAGCAATACAGTGACTTTGTCACGCCGATGATTACCGATACGATTCGGAGACAGATTATTTATGATTATCTGTATCCTCGTATTGCAGGGCAGTCGGAACGGAATCATAAAAAATGGGAAGAAGTGATGTTCGAGAATATGCCTGTTATCGCAGCAGTTACATTGTTGAGTAAAATACAAAGCGATTTGCGTTATGCCGAAGGAGAAATCTTGCATGCTTTGCAGAAAAATATAGACGAAGGAGACGTCCGGGTGAATCAGTTGAACGCATACGTGATTCCGGCTTCTAAAACGGTAATGCGGGGAGGAAAATATTCTGCCAATATTGTATTGGCGGCTATCGATACGACTCAAGCTCCGGCAATATATATCGGAGGACAGAAACTTCCCGAAGATCGTAACGGGCTATACGAGTTTGTATGCGGGAAAACCGGAGTATTCGACTTTAGCGGCTATCTTGAAGTTCCTCACGGAGACGGAACTCTGACTCGTCATGATTTTACTTCGTCATATACGGTAATAGACCCCACGGCGACAGTATCGGCAACGATGATGAATGTTCTTTATGCCGGTATCGACAATCCGATCAGTATTTCGGTTCCGGGCATTCCGACACAAGCGGTTCAGGCTACTATGTCGGGAGGGACGTTGACTCGTTCGGGAAATGGTTGGATCGCACGTCCCGGAAAAGTCGGACAGGATGTGACGATTACGGTGACCGCATCTATGGAGGGACGTTCTCAGGTCGTGAATACGACGACTTTCCGTGTTCGGAAATTGCCCGACCCTATGCCTTATATCGCATACAAAGATGATAAAGGTAATGAACAGCGTTATAAGGGAGGAAAACCTTTCTCAAAGCGAATATTGTTGTCTGCACCGGGTATTCAGGCGGCAATAGACGATGATTTGTTGAACGTATCTTATCGTGTTTTACAATTTGAAACCGTATTTTTCGATTCTATGGGGAACGTAATTCCCGAAGTTTCTGACGGGGCATCGTTCTCACAACGTCAAAAAGATGCTTTTCGCAGGCTCTCCAGAGGAAAACGTTTTTATATTTCCCGGGTTAAAGCGGTCGGCCCTGACGGAATAGAACGAGACTTGTCTCCGATAGAAGTGATAGTAAATTGATAAAAGATTTAAGAAATAGAATAGAGCGTATGAAAATAGCAGTAAAAGGAGTTATTCCGGTACTTTGTCTTTTTATGGCGATGCCATTGCTCCGGGCTCAGAATAATAACAGCAGTACGGTGCGTACGGGTGTGGTGGGAAGCACGAACAATACTTCGTCTTCTTCTATTTCGGTGCGGGCAAAGTCTTTGTATGAGAAAGAAGCGATCTCTCCCGCCGATATTCCTTGGATGCGGGTTATTTACCGTTCTTTAGATCTGAAGGAGGAGAAAAATATGCCTTTGTACTATCCTGAAGAACCGACTGAAAATCAGGAAAATCTTTTTAGATTGATTATGAGGCTTCTGACAGAAAATAAGATCGTTGCGTATGAATATCTGGACGGAAGAGAGGTATTTACCGATCAATATAAGATGAATCTGAAAGATCTGTTGGACAAGTTCCATATTCTGTATGAAGAGAAAGAAGGACGCACCTCTAAGAGTACCCGCTATATCGTGAATGAGAGCGATGTGCCTTCTAATGAAGTCCTTTCTTACTATATTCGGGAAAAATGGATATTCGATCAACGTAATTCGGGTCTGACTTCCGTAATCGAGGCGATTTGTCCTATACTGCATCGTGTCGGCGATTTCGGAGGAGATGCCATGACTTATCCTATGTTTTGGATTAAATATGACGATTTGCGGCCTTATATGGCACAACAGTATATTTTGACGAACAATGAAAACAATGTACAGAATTATACTTACGATGATTATTTTAAAATGAGAATGTTCGAAGGCAAGATATATAAGACGACCAATTTGAGAAACATGTCGTTGATGCAATTATATGATACGGCGGAGAAACAAGACAGCGCACGGGCCGGTATCGAAAAACAGTTGCAAAATTTTGAAAACAGCCTTTGGGTGAAATCTCCCGCTCCGGTAGAGCAAGCTTCTAAGGATACGGATAAAAAAACGACAACGGCTTCATCCGGTCAAAATGCGACGGAAAAAGAAGTGAAAAGTTCGGTGCGTTCTTCTCGAGGAACGACAACATCCCGCTCGTCTGTAAAATCAGGAAGTTCAAAATCTGTAAAGAGTAAATCTTCTCGTTCGTCATCTTCCAAATCTGCACCGATACGTTCGGTACGAAGAACGAGATAAAAAATGAAATATAAAAACCTCAAAAAAACAAGGGCCTGTTTGAATTTTGTTCGAGTCGGATTTGAAAATTTCTTTCGATAATATTTCCCTGTCGGAAAATTCAGGCGGGCTTTAAGCAAACATTGAGATGTTTGCTTGTTTTTTTATAAATCATTGTTGATTCAGTGGACTATCTGGAAATTTGCGGAACTTTTGTCGGATTGCTTTATCTGTGGTTAGAATATCGGGCAAGCGTTTATTTGTGGCTGGCAAGTATTGTGATGCCGGCAATTTATATTTTTGTTTACTATCGAGTCGGCCTGTATGCCGATTTCGGCATTAATATCTATTATCTTCTTGCAGCCCTTTATGGATGGTATATATGGAAGTATGGGAACAAAACGGAGAATGGAGCAGGAAAACAGCCTGTCGGAGAATTGCCCGTTTCCCGTATGCCCTTGCATTATTATCTCCCTTCGACATTCGTCTTTATCTTTTTGTTTGTTGCAATAGGATATATATTGCTTTTCTTTACCGACAGCAATGTCCCTTGGTGGGATAGTTTTACTACGGCACTCAGTGTGGTTGCTCTGTGGATGCTTGCACATAAATATGTAGAACAATGGTTGGTCTGGATTGTTATCGATGTAGCATGTTGCGGAATTTATGTTTATAAAGGCCTCTATTTTACTGCATTCCTGTATGGATTTTATGCCGTAGTCGCTATCTTTGGGTATTTAAAATGGAAAAAGATGATGCAATGAGCAGAAATGATGTTCCTCTGATTGAAAATAATCTTGATTTTCTTCCTTTTGTACCGGATGCCGTTATTTTGGCTGACGGTGAATATCCGGTACATGAATATCCGTTGCGTTTATTACGGGAAACACCGTATATCGTTTGCTGTGATGGGGCTGCAAATACATTTATCTCTCACGGGTATATTCCGAATATGATTATCGGAGACGGAGATTCTTTGTCTGTCGAGAATCGGATGCTCTATAAAGACCTGTTACTCTATGTTGCCGATCAGGAGACGAACGATCTTACTAAAGCGATTCGTTTCTTGCTCGGAAAGAATTTCCGGAATGTCGTTATTTTAGGAGCTACCGGGAAAAGAGAAGACCATACGTTGGGGAATATCAGCTTACTCATGGAGCATTTTCCCTGTTTTTTACACTTGGCTATGGTGACCGATTATGGAGTATTTATACCGGTATGCGACAGCCATACATTCGGTTCTCGTCCCGGACAACAAGTTTCTGTTTTCAATTTCGGTGCATGTGACATGCGTTCCGAAGGACTGGTGTATCCGGTCAGGGATTTTTCCCGATTATGGGAAGGAACACTCAATGAAACCTTAGGAAGCGCTTTTTCTATTTTTTGCAAAGGTAATTATCTGGTATATTTAGCTTATGATGTAAAATGAAGAGTTTAAAGCCGGTCTGAATTTTCTGACGGAAAAATATTGCCGAAAGAAACTTTCAAATCTGTACCCGAGTAAAATTTAGACGGCCGGCTCTTATTCTTTGATAATCTTGAACTCTTTTGCTTCTTTTCCTGCAATTACCTTGAGAATATACCAGTTTGGGGGATATGAAGACATGTCGATGGAAATCGGTGCAGAGCTGTTCCCGATTTCGGATTTTAACAGAGAACCTTTACTGTTGTATAATCGAGTTTGTATGTCGATAGCATCTCCCATGCCTGAAAATACGATTTTTACGACTCCTCGGGTCGGATTAGGATATACTTTCATGGCTTTTCCGGCTATCGGTTCAGGATTTGTTCCGGATGTTTTCTCTTGTATCGTCCTTTGTAGATTTTGCACCGAAATTTTATACCGGAGTATTACATTCCCGACGCGGTCGTATTCATATCTTATCGGTGTTTGGGCATAACCGTTTCCCGATAAAATGAGTATAAATAAGACCGAAAAGATTTTATTTTTCATTTTGATTATATGTTTTTGTGCTGAAATCGTTTTGTTTAATAAAAAAAGTTCTTTATCCATCTTTATAAGATATTTCATAATAGCCGTACTGTTTATGAATCGATGTTTTTCTTTAAAAGAAATATTGCATGATAGAAGATTCTATAATTTTATCATGTTGCATCTGAGAGCCTGTCTGAATTTTCCAATAAAAACTTGATCCGAGTAAAATTTAGACAGGCACTAACAGTTCTTTTTCTTCCGGAAATCTTCGATCATGGAGTCGATCTTTTGGGCGGCCGGAGTATCATCGTTTAATTCTATTCTGTATTTCGACAAAAAAGAATATTCGCTTTTCGAGGAGATATGGTCTTTTTGTAACAGAGCCTTGATTTTTTCCTCGAATTCCTGAAGTACGGTTTCTGCCCTTTTTATCTCATCTTCATCGGTTGTTTGGCAGATATAGTCATCGACCATACGAGCTTCCTCGGCATCCCGTATTCCCCGTTTCAGGATTGTCCGTATTTTCCGGTTCATTTTCCATTTTTCGGGAGCAAGCCCTTCTCCTTCTCCGAAATTTTCGATTAATAACCGATCCATTTCTCGAAGGTCTTCAGAGTCCTCGATTCTTGTATCGGCAAGTTCGTATTTATCTAAGGTGTCATGCCATACCATCTCGATTTGTCTTTTTGTATATTTTTTTAGTTTGATATTATTTATGATATCCGTTAAATTGTTTTTAAAGATCGGATGAAATGTATTGCTTATCTCATAAGTCAATAAAATGATTACTTTTTTTTCTAATAAAGTCAGTTCTTTCATTTTTTATATTTTTAGTTGTATATTGTTTTTGTTTTCAATATCCGGAATAAGGCGCTAATTGCCCAAAATAGAGATTTGATTTGTCATGATAATCTCTTCCTTTAGGATTATATTTAGAAACAGCTCGAATAGAATTTCCTAAAAAAGGAGAGCCTATTCCTCCGTAATGATCGATTAACTGTTGTTCTCTTCCTCGTATAGCATCTTTTCCGTCAGGTCCAAATGCCGCACAGTCTAATTGGGGATTTCCATAACCCAAACTTCGTCTATATTGATGATGATAATATCTGTTCATCATTACTTTATAAGGATCTCCGTTTCCACTGGCTCTTCCAACATATTTCATCCCGTCCGGTCGACTTAAAACATAAGTTACATAGGTACGGGTTTGGCGTTCTATGATTTCTTCTGCAACAGATACAACACCATAGGCAACTCCTATACTCGCAAGCCCGTATCCTAAAATCGGTTTTTTCGCTAATCCTGCTATTGCCCCGTATCCCGACTGTGGGATCACCAATGCTACGGCGGCTGTTTCCATGTCGGATTTCATGAAGCGTATTTCTTGAAGCCATCTTTCATTACGCTCTGATTGTTCCGGTTTTGGAGCAATGATAGCCATACGGCTTTCACCGTTCAATGTATATCCCACAGAAACGCCGTTATCCCAGCCGGCATTTATCATATAGTTGTTGTTGAATCCCATGCCGATATCGCCGGATATTTTTCCCGAGGTATTATACCCCGCACTTACGGTAATGTTCGTTCTTTTCCAATCCCATTTAAACGGATTCAACTTGCCGTGATTGGCTTTAACGCCATCACAATAGGCTTTACCCATCATTAGACCGATATTGAGGCCTATGGCTATTCCCAAAAATTCTCCCGACGGATCGTTGAATTGTATGGGATTGTTCAATGCATAGGCATATCGGTTGTATGCCAACGGATTGTCCGGATCGGATATATACGGGTCGGGAGATAGAAAGCGTCCGGTAAGCGGATCATAGAGCCGAGCGTTCATGTTGATAAGCCCGAACTCGCGGATATGCTCATGTCCGGAGAATCCTCGTCCGAACAGAAGCGGGGCTTCTTCTCCTGCAGGAGAAATGTCTCCGAACTCTGAATCGCGCAATTTCCCCCACGGGTCATAATAATATGTGCCTATTGCCGTGTTCCCACGAGCTTGTATTATGCTGCCGAGATGGTCTCGAAACAGCCGGAATATCTGGTAAGAACCTCTGTTCGCCAGATCGATCTCCAGCACATTCGTTGCGGTATAGGGCGTTCCGTCCAAATATACATAGATTTTCTCGTTTCCGGTATCGGTGCGTACATGTTTTTGATAGATGCCTTCGGCAAGATATTTGTTCTCTTCGGTCAGTACATCATCTATATACAGTCTTGATGAGGATCGGAAGCAGTCCGGCCCGTACCGGAATATCAGTCGCTTATTTCCCATCGACAGTGTGTCGGGCCGGTCGAAGGAGGTGTACGACACCGACAGTTGCTGTTCGGGAATCAAACCTTCCGGGTTTTCTGCTTCGGTGATGGCATAGGGATTTGCCCCGTTATAAGACATGTTCCCTGTTTCCGGTTTGAATATTATGTTGCCGAACTTGTCATATCGGTATTCTTTTGTTTTTCCTGAAAGTGTGGCTCTTTGCAGTTGATTAAAGCCATCGTATTCGAAAGTTTCGGGTATTCGGATGTTTTTTTCGATCAACTGTCCGGTATAGGAATCGTATTTGTAGCTGTCCCTCCTCACTATTTTTTTTCCATTGGTAGTTTCTACCAATACCGGTCTTCCCATGCAGTCGTATTCCTGCCGGTGGATGTAGTATCCGGTACTGTATCGTTCGGCTTGTTCTGCCGCATTGCATTTATGGAGCGACCATAGGTCTTCGGTTTTGCCGTTAGGAAGAGAGAACCGGATATCGGTCAAGGTAGAGTTATCGCTGTATTCGTATAGTAAAGTGCCGATAATTCCCCGGTTATCGGAAAGTTCTTTGGATAGAATCAGTCCGTCTTTTCCGTATGAGAATTTTTCTCGGTAAAACAGACCGTCTTGTTCCCATTTGGTTTCGACAGGTCTCTGCAGGTCATCATAAACGAATGTTTTTTTATCGCCTGTAGAGGATATGATCGAAAGCGGTTGGAATGATTTCGGGTGATATGAACAGGAGATCGAAAACTCGGGTGTCTGTATCTCGGAGAGCAGTCCGAACGAATCGTATTGATAGAGAATCGATTTCCCGTTTCTCGTTTTTTTATACAACTGTCCTTCCCGATTATATTCCCAGAGGGTTTCACCGGCCGAAGCATCGGTAAGTTTTGTTCTCCGTCCTAAGGCATCATATTCGTATTGTACCGTTCCTCCGGGAATCGCTCTATTTATGCGGGGTTGTCCGTCGGGCCTGTAAAAGTGACGGACCGTGATCCCGTTTAAACCGCTTATCATTGTTTCGCCGTTCAGGTCTGTCGTGTGCGAGGTGGTTATTCCTCCTCCTGTACTTCGGGTGATATTCCCTTGATAAGATATGGTTTTTGTCGTCAGATCGGGATATATGATACGGGTTATCCGGTCGGCACGGTCATATATGTATTGAGTCCAGTTTATCTCATCATTTTTGCGATATGGTGTCGATTCGTGCTGTAACCGTCCGATGTCATCATACCTGTATTGCGTGATGATCGTGTCGCTTTTTTCTATTCCCTCTTTTTCGACGCGTACCGTATTCCCGAAAATATCGGTGTAAGAGGTTTGTGCGGGGAGGTTGGTCTCCCTGACGGTTTCCCTGATAAAATTCTCTCCGTTTATCTCTACCCACATTCGGGATATTTCGGTGCGGGTACTGTCCGGACGCAGGACAAGGGTAGGTTCTCCGGAAAGGTCATGATTCAGGTAAACGGTCTTTTTTCCGAGATTATCCGTCATGCTCAGCAAAAAAAGTTTTTCCCGGTCGTATTCATAAGACTCGGAGTCGTAAACAGTCCCGTCTTCGATTGTTTTTGTTATCCGGTCGGCCAACAGCCGGTCGGCATCGGAATAGGAATATACTGTCTTTTTCGCTGATCCGGTGAAATGCCGGGTCTCTTCGGAGATTTTGTTCGAGTAGGCATCATAGGCGGTTTCGGTCAATCTTTCTTGTTCTCCGTTTCGGGTTACGGATTCTTTGATGACATTTCCTTCCGAACTGTATTTATACTCGGTAACTGTTATATCTTTTTCTGAGATTCTGGTAAGTATTGTCGTTTGTTCCCGAGGTAGATTATAGGCGGTGAATTCGTCTTTCGTAAGGTTCGAGTATTCGATTTCCGTTTCGCTGACGATACTTTCGTTTGTGGAGGTCTGTCGTGTGACACGTTTCAGCTCCGGAGCTTCGTTTTCGTTATAATTCAGTAATTCCTGTGTTTCCGTTATACGTGTAATGCGGTCGAAGATTTTTTTTGTAGAAGATACGGGCTTTATTGTCTTATCTGCATCGATTACAAAAACGGAAGCCTGGTCTATATTCTGGTGTTGGGGCTCATTGGAAATGAAGGACGATCGATTTTGAGTCTCGACCGGATATCTTCCTTGAGAAAGCGCATTTATATAGTCGGACATGTCGTTGTCCTGAATTTCTTCATCGCCCCTTAGCAAATCGATTGCACGGAATGAACTGAATCCGAGGAATCCCAATCCTTCTTTATGAAAAACTCCATGTCCGTATTGATACTCAAATGATGAATGAATCTTTTCGTCGGATGTCATTATTGCATGTCCGACCGGAAGGTATTGGTGAGTAAGGTATGCCGTGAAGGGGTGCGGATATTCTTTGTATCCGGTAGTACTCGAAATCTCGGACAGGCTTTTATATCGGGTTTTTAGGATTCTTCCGTAACTGTCGATTACTGTTGTAATAAGAGATTCCCGGGATAAGTTTTTTTTGCGAGTATATTTGAATACGCGGTAATCGTCGAGAATGTACAGCCCGTTGCTGAATGTCGTTATCCTGAAATTCGGGGAGACGTTGATTTGTTTATTGTCTTCGATATATAATATTCCGCCTTTATAGCAACAATGTATTACTTCGGCGGTATTGTCGCAGTCGATATCTACCGAATAGAAAAGGTGAATGTCTTCGGTCGGGGAATTAAATGTTTTTCCGCTGACGCTCATTACGGGCGAGCCGGCGCTGTCGTCTGTGTACAAATCTCCGGCAAGATAAGCAATTCCCGGTAATCGGGTGAGGAAGTCTTCCGTTATATAAGTACCTGCGGATATACCTTCATATCGGCATTGCGAACAGGATTCATGGATGGAGGTATCGGTGGGCGTAAATGTTTCACCTAAAAAAGTATTATGCTTTTTGCAAAATATCTTATATCTTCTTTGAGTGTATGCGGCTCGTTGCAAGTCGGCACATCCATCACCGTTATAGTCGCTAAAAGAACATCCGTCACCTAATGACCTTGAGGTGCGGGTACGCTCGGTGAAATAAAATTTTCCGTCATTACCCTTTATATAATTGCAAACCGATGTGAAATTGTCTCCGGATATGATAATCTCGTGCTTACCGTCACCGTCGAGGTCGGCGGTATAAAATCGTTGTCCGGTAAAGGACTCGTTGATCGGATAATTTCCGGTAGCGACTTGATATCCCGATCCGGTATGGGCATACATATTGTAGTATCCCGTAGAAGCGTCGATTACCCGTTCGATTATTTCTGTTTTTCCGTCACCGTTAAAGTCTCCTGGTAAGAAAACAGGTTTTTTCTGTATCGGGTCTCTCTTATAACTGAAAGCTTCTAACACTTTGTCTCCTTGCATTGTGAACAGATCGTAAATATGGATTACATATATGTCTTTTTTTGATTTGTTATAGGAGCGTATGAGGATGACTTCGTCTGTGCCGTCGCCATTAACATCTCCGGTCAATATTTGTTCTACTTTACTGTGGCTGTTTCCCGGTATTTCTATTTTTTTTATTTCCCGAGTATCACCGTGAGTAAAGACAAATATTTGTCCGTGAGGTTTGGAATAGACAAGAAACCCTTCTGTCATGGAATTTTTCAAGAAATGCCCGCTTATGATTTCTGCGGAAGGATCGTTATGAGAAGACCCTATATTTCGTTGTTCCAGTGTATTTGTATTATTATTGTACTCATATCTGAAACGGATTGGGATGAGCTCTTTTCCGTCGATCGTGCTATGAATGGATGTCAGTTTCCGGTCATTGCCATATTCCAGTTTGTATTCGGCACGGATGTGGTTTTTGAAACGGGAAGTTACCTTGGTCAGTTTTTTCCCGAGCGTAAACTTGCTCCCCATTTTAAAATCGAATCGTGATTCTCCGTTGATATAGTCGAATTGAATAGATGCGAAATGATCGAGATCTTTATTTTTTCCGTATGATATTTTTGAAATGAATAACATGTTGCCGAATGTGATGTATTCGAAATCCATGATGTCTCCCCTGATACTTGTTTTTCGAATGATCGGATATTCTATCCGGCTTTCCGGTCCGTTGGGCGTTTCGTAGTCTCCGATTATTCCGTCCGGAAAGAAGACCTTGAAACGTTCTATATCTCCGTTGCTCACGTATCCGGTTACTCTGATATTACCGGAGACGGTGCGGAAATAGATTTCGTTTTCGTTTTCTTCTGTTTTTATCAGCCGTATTCCGTCTAAAGAGAAAGAACAGTCTTTTCCTCTCGAAATAGCTCTGTTTTCTCCGTCATAATAAATGCATTTGTTTGTTCTGGCAATAGAGGACAGGCCTCCGATAGACCACCCTGTACCCATATTATTATAACGGTATATGCTTTGGTAATTGAACGATAGGTCGGGTTGGAAGCCATTTCTCCCGGGAGTTGTCGATATGGGAATATTATATTCCATTATGCCCGATGGCGATACTTGATAATTGAGTGGAATACCTGTCGTCTCTTTTCCTTCGACAGGTAGGGGCGTAAAGTAATCTTCTCCGCTTTCCGGCAATTCGTGTCCCCATATTCCGGCTTGAATGGCTTTATGGTCGGCATAAAACGGAGTAGGGGAGTCGGCGTAATAATTATGGTTTAGTTGTATAGATTTCAGATAATCTCTGCTGTACCCGTTATTGGCTTGAACTTGGGATACATTACGATAGGGAGTGAATTTTTTGTCCCAACTCTTTGCATTTCCTAAATAATGGACTTCGTCAACCAGAGAAAAAAGAGAATTCTTAAGATAGACACTGCCTCTTTTGTTGGCGAGTATGAATTTGTCGTGATAGAATATTTGGGATTCTTGCTCTGCACTTATATCGGGAAATAGATCGGAAAGCTTAAATGTTCGGTCTTTTGTGGAGTCTTTGTAGCATATAATGGCTGTTTCTCCTGATTTGAGAATAGAGCCTTTTGGAAATTGGAAAGAAAATTGTCGTGCATATCTGTATTTAGAGAGAATACCCCACCCTGACAGATCTACATCATAGGGTTCGAGGTTACAGATCTCTATAAATTCTCCGTTATGGCTTACATTGATGCTGTCGTTATCATCTTCTTCATAAGGAGGGATATTCAGTAAATGTCCCTAAAAATCAAGATGGCATATGAAGATGATAGAG
>ERZ835051.576-NODE-576-length-42494-cov-12.313674_pt1 | contig 42494 bp, 76 predicted proteins | sample MGYA00519575_ERZ835051 | MGnify/ENA primary metagenome ERZ835051 (study PRJEB31850, sample SAMEA3708769) | human gut metagenome | biome: human gut; feature: human-associated habitat; material: faeces | place: China | collected 2014 ... | reverse complement strand
TCCTTACTGCGTGATTTCCTCAAAGCCGCTCTTGATGAGAATTGCCTTGACCTTCTCCTTCAGCAGGCGGGGGCAACGCTCGTACAGAGCCTTTGCGTCCTCCATAGTCTCAGCGAACATAATTTCCTGTGCCCACAACTTAGCCATCATACGTACCAACCTTTCTAATTTTTGTGTGATTTTATGCATACACAATCTCGCTCATTTCAAGCAAGCATTGCTTGAACATCTCGTTTTCTTTTTGCAGTGCCGCCACCGTCTCCGGCAGCTTCTCCCGGGCTTCGGCCTTTTTGCGTGCTTCTTCTTGCGCGGCCAGCTCTTCGGCGGTGTAACGGATGTATTTCTGGATGGGCACCTGTTCCACCCATTCCTCCTGTGCCTGAACGCCGGGGCGGTCAACAATTTTCTGCACGTCCTTGCCACCGTTCGGATACTCAGTCACGGTCTCCCAGTGCCACTGCTCTTCCACGCCCTCTACGGCGGGGTGCTCCACTGGCTCGGTGTCGTCCACCAGATACCCAAGCGTCAGGTCAGGGTTTTCAATGGCTGCACCGTTCTCGTCAATGATCTTCATGGTTCAAAACCTCCTTTCTCAGGCCACGCGCCGCCAGATGTGCACATAGTAGGCGGCGGGCTGCACGGTATAGCTGCGACCGTAGATAGGATTCGAGAGGGAAGCATCAAAGTTAATATTGTACGTCGAACCTGACAAACCACTGTAGCCACCCCAATCAGTATTAACCTCTGTGAATTTTAAAGCTCCTGATTTCGACAAACTTGCTTTTGAACCACGGAATGGGGAGCTCTCTGCTTCCGTTTCTATTAAGCTGCCTGTGATGTTGGGCAGACCGGCCTCCACGGTGGTGCCCGCTGCGTGGGCGTAGGACGCACCCATCAGCACCCGGTTCTGCGCAATCTCCTGCCATGTACCGCCAAACAGGGCGGCGGGACTGGTGGGGTCTTCCGAAATCCAAAATTTGATTTTGGCATGGTCTTCTGCCAGAGCGTCTGCAATCAAGGTCTTTACAGCGTCTGCGCTTATCACGCCTTTCAGCGCGTCGCCAACAGCCTTTCCGTCAGCCGGAGCGCCCTCGACGCTTAGCGTCTTATCGGTGCGTACAATAGCCGCAGCCCTGTCCGCTTCAGCTTTGGCAGAAGCGGCAGAGTTTCCCGCGTTCGTTGCGTCTACGGATGCTGACTGTGCGCTTCGGGCTGCTTCGGCGGCGGAGGTCCGGGCGGTGCTTTCGCTCTCTGCAGCTGCTGCGGCCTTTTTCGTCGCGGTGCTGGCTGCTCCGGTGGCGGTTTGAGCGGCTTGCAAAGCAGCCTGCTGCTGGTCTGTCACTTCCTCGGCATACTGCTTGACGTACTCCATGCCCTGTGCGATGTCCTCACGGACTTCCACGCCGCGCTCAGCCTTACGAATTCCCGCAATGGCTTCATCAAAAGTTTTATCCATAAAACACCTCCTATCTCATTAGCCTGACATGTACCCTTTGAGCGATCGACTCAAATCGTAAGCATCGGACGCTTTGCGTGCACTCAAAGCCTGCAGGTCACTGATGCTGGAAAACTCAGTGCCAAATGTAAACTCCTTTTTATCCGGCGAATCCAATGGCTCAACAAGCTTGGAACACAGCAACCAGGTATCTACACCATGCGGTGCAGAGAAAATGTGCGTTTGCTTTCCAATCGCAATACGGCTGACATCAATATCAGCGTCTTTCAAATCGACCGCTTTGACTGTCATGCCGTTCAGATAGCGCAGATTTTTGGCAAGTTCTTCCTCTGCCGCATCCAGCAAAGACTGCGGCGTGCTTTCGATGCCTTCAATAAAGATCACTTTTGTGATGATGCCAAAAAGATTTTGCGCAGCCAGATCGTTTGCGGTTTCTGTGATGGTCTCGCCCCACGAAAAAACAAGCCATGTTATCTTTTTGGCACCTACCGCGATCACCCGCGTGTAGATATCCTCTGCTTTGACGTTGTTGGTCAAATCCAGCAGGTTTGTTCCAAAAGCCACCGTCTGGGTGTTTTTATCGGTGATCGCCTGCAGATAGTCCAGATACCGGCGCGGTTTTCCGTTAGGATCCTCTGCATGGCGCAGCACCAGATATCCGCCGTACTTTTCAACCAGCTCACTCTGCAAGATGTCCCACGTAACGCCGTAGTTTTTTCCATCGCCAAAGCTGTATGTAGGTTCTTTGACATCAAACAAAAAGCGGGGATCCGTCTTGCCGTTGATAGCAAGGCTGTATTTCCCGTTTTGCTCGGTGATCTTAAAGGTCTTGGATTCAGATGCCTGCTCAACGTTATAAATGGAGTACGTGCCAAAATTCTTGTTGCAAGTACCGCAGACGATTTCGGCTTTTTTCACTTCGACCTTTGCAGCGTACGTTTTGCCCTTTACATAGGCTGCAAACAGACGCACGCGGAAATTGTTGCTTCCAATCCGTGAAATAATGCGACCTTCCGCAATGTGCTCTTCATCGATTTCCCAGCTCAGGCAGGAAGCTTTGTTGATCTCTGTTTCCTCATAGAAAATATTCGTCTTTCCATCCACGGGATCTACAATTCCCCAGTGGTAAATGTAATCTCCATCATTAGAATCGTAACTGTAACCCACCTGCACGACTTTGATGCCGTCTACATAGGGCACGATCATGGGGATGTCCATTTGCACATTGCCAGGAGTAAAAGCTTTGTATGCATCTACCATTCCGTTGTGGTTATCGCAGATCCATTCCAAAAATTGCGAAAAGCTCACATTTTTTGCAGCGTACGGCGCAATTCCGCTGTCATTCAGATACGCAAGCTCCCCTTCGCAGTAGATTTTCTGACGCATCAAAAAATCCTGCTCATGGCTCATAGGACGGCCCTGCCAGATGGAAACGCCGTCCTGTTCCACCTCTACCGTAGTGCGCAGCTTTTGCAGCGCAGAGTGTGCCACATTGCCCAGCGGCATGGTAAACTCGAAAGAGCCAGCTTTACCCACTTCGCGGGTCAGCGTGGGGCTGATGAGCTTTTTCGTGTCGGTAATGTCGCTGATATCGTGGATACAGACCCTAGTTTTCCATGTGTCTACATCCGTCTGCACACCAGCATAAACTTTGTAGCTCATAGGCTTGCCCCCAAATACTTGATACTGATGCTGCAGTCTGCCGATGCAGCAAAAACGAGGGTGCCCACTACGCCATCCGGCATAGTAAGCCCCTCGATATACTGCCAGTCGGTGGACTTGGCCAGAATGCCCACCTCAAAGCCATTGAGAGACACCGCGATGTTTGCGGCGGTCTCGCTGCGCTGGAAGTAGATGCCGGCCGCACGCGGTGCACCGGTGATGGACACCTCTTTGTCCTCGCCCGCCTTGAGCGGGATATTCGTGTAGTTGCGCACGATGTCCGTTTCAAAGTTGAAGTCATCCCACAGCCAGTCGTTGGTGCCGTCGTAGACGCTGCGCTTGAAGGGGTTGCAGGTGCCGGTGATGGTAAAGGTGCTGGAAAGCCGGTCGCGGGAGGGCGTGACTTTCCAAAGCCCTTCCCAGTACCACGCCGGGTCTTCATCAAAGCGGCACTGCAGCCACTTGCCATGAATGGCGTTGGCGATGGTGCTTTCGATGCTGGGCCACTTGCTTTTTGGCGCGTTGCACAGCAGTTCCATGGTGATGGTGCGCTTTTTATAGTGCACCTTGCCATCGTCCCATGTGGTCAGGTTCAGCAGTGAATCGGATCCGGTGACCTGCACAAGGTATTCTTCCGGTTCTGCCGCGCCGATTTTAGGGCTGCCTACCTTGAGGTACAGCCCCCAATCTGTCAGGGTGTGAAAATTTCCGATTTTTGCCCCCAGAAGCTTTGCCATTACACACCCCTCGCTTTCCGTTCCACTGTCACGCCGATGCGTGCATCTACGTTGGTCGCCATGCGGGTCGACAGCACGCCCACCAGTTCACCGGAGTCCATGACCACCTGACCCTTGCCGATGTCGGGCAGATGCTCGTCCAGCATCCCCTCGATGCGCTCCAGAATGCTGGTCTGCCGGTCAACAATGGACTGCTGGCCGGTAACGCGGTACTGCAGGGCCGCACGGGTGGAGAAGGTGCCCAGACTGTCATACACGCCGGTTTTGTCAAAGGGACTCTGGTAGTGGCTGACAGGCTTCTGATTATTCTTCTTGTCCATCCACATGGCAAGGCCAATGCCGCCAGCGACTGCGCCCACGCCCAGGATCAGGGCAAGAATAGGATTTGCTGCAACGAAAGACACAATAGTGCCAAGCGCAGACGTGATGCCACCTGCCATGCCGGAAAAGCTCTGCACGATGCTGCCTAGTGCTCCGCCCACGCCGCCGGACTTTGCAAGACCGTCGATGATCTCGCCAAAAGCCTTGACCGAATTGGTCACACCGTCGATATCGGATTTTACCCCGCCGTCAGAAAAAAGCTTCTGGAAGATATCAAATGCCTTTCCGATGCCACCGCTGAAGTAGCCCTCATTGACCGCGGTCAGTGCGTCCGTAAGCCACTTAGAGATCACGTCACGCTGCCCCTGCGATACCTCGCCCCAGATCAGATTGACAAAATCCAGCCCAAGACTTGCCCAGTCGCCGTTTTTGGCATCACTAAAGGCGCTTTTTACCAGCCCAAAAATGCCCTTATCCAGCTGGCCGGAAGCCTCGCTCAGCTGCTGGTCAATGCGGTTCTGGGTGCCCTTTACGCTCTTGTCGATGAGAGTAGAGGTCTCCGTCACCTTGTCTTGAATGCCGTCGATGTAGGTGATGATCTTCTCGTAGGTCTCCGCGCCGTTCTCGCCGATGCGCTGGCCGGTCTCTGTGACGTTCTTTTTGATATGCTCGCTGCCGTCCGCGTACTTTTCCACCGCCTGCTGCACCTTTGTGGTGATGCCGTCAACGGTGGTTTCCGAGACGTTGGTAAAGGTGCCAAGCAGCGACTTTGACATGTCGTCATAGGTCTTTGTGACCTTTGTGACCGTGCCGTTGACTTTGGTCTCAACCTGCTTAAAGGTCGTGGCGACGCCGTTCACCATCTCCTTGCCGGTCGTGGTGGTGGTCTCGGTGATGCGGTCTTTGATTTTGCCCGCGCTGTCCTTGACCTTCTCGGTAAGGGTCTGGATGCTGGTGGTCACAGTGCCCAGCGCATTCTGCGCGGTGGTTGTAGCCGTGCTGGAGATGGACGAAATGACCGTTTCGGTGGTGGACTTGGAGCCGGAAGAGCCGGATCTTCTCCTAGTTGAAGAACCAGACGGGCTGGTTGTAATGGAGCTGCCGCCGTTGCCGCTGGCTGCCGCCAGCTCCGCCTGACGTTCAGACCAGCTTTTGTTGCTGATGCCAACGCCATTCAGAGCATTTTGCCGTAAACGGTTTTTGTTGCTCTTCCGGTTATTTGCATCCGCGTACTCTTCGTAGGTATCAAAGTCAGCCGTGGCGGCTTTTCCGAGAAAACGGTTGAGTTTATAGCTCAGCTGATCCAGCCATGTGGTGGCTTTGCTTGCGAAGTCCTTGAGAGCGTTTTTTGCCGTGTTGATAGGCTCCGTCAGGCCGGTGATCGCGCCTGCGAGACCAATCCAGCCGTCGGTTTTGTAAGCTTCCTGTGCTGCGACGAGCATGTCGTTCAGGTTGCCGATTACAACGCCGATGCCGCCAGATAAATCTCCGGTCAGCAATCCGGCCAGCTGGCTCACGTTGTCCTTCAGGGTAGACACGCGGCCATTCATGGTCTGGCTCTGGGTGTCCATGCTGTTGTAGTAACGCCCTCCCTCTTCGGAAGCGGCCTGCAAAGCCTGCGTCAGAAGATCATAACTGATGGTCATCTTCTGCACTTCAGCAGTGGACTTGCCTGTGTAGTCGGCCAGAATGCCATACACGTCGATGCCGGCATAAGCAAACTGCTTGATATCGGCCGCTGTAGCCTTTCCGGTGTTGGCGATCTGCTGCAGGTTTTGGGACATGCGGTTCAGCTCGTCGTTGCCGCCGCCGGTCGCAGAGACCGCGTCGCCCAGCGCCATGATGGTATTGCGTGCATAGGAAGCGTTCTCGCCCGCAGAGATCAGGTACTGGTTGGCCTGTGTCAGGCTCGCCACATCAAAAGGGGTTTTTGCAGCGTCTTCCTGGATCTGGCTCATGACCTGCTGCGCCGCTTCCGCGCTGCCCAACATATTGGTAAAGCCGGTGGTGTATTTCTCGATCTGGGCGTTGTACTCGATGCCGGAAGAGATGAACCCCTCTGCGGCACTGAGTGCAGCGGAGCCGAGCTTCGAGAAAACGCTCGCCATGACCGTGCCCTGTGTAATGGCGTTGGCCAGAGATTTGCCGGACGCTTTATCCGTGGAGCTGGCAAAGCCATCCATGCCGTTGTCTGCAGCTTTCAGCGCGGTCGTGGTTGCCCTGAGCTGCGCTTCTGCCTGTGCCAACATGGTCTTGAGGTTTTTGGTCTCAGAGGATGCTTTGCCGGTCTTGCCCACCGATTCGTTGTAACGTCTGGTCAGCTCTACTACGGCCTTTGCGGCCTTGCTGTACTCTCCTGACAGCGAAGAAACGGTTTTTTTCGTTTCGGATTGCACATTCTGGATGCCCTGCCGGTAGGCGCTGTCGTCCAGCCCGAGGGTGGCGCTCAATTCAAAAAGTTTCAGGTTCCATCACCCCCGTTCAAACCATTTTTTATGCGTGCTATCACTTCATCAGCGGACGGCTGCGGCGGCTGCGGGCGGTTTTCCACAAGCCCGGCCACCATGTCGTACCACCGCTCTTCCGCGCCTACAAGGTGCGCCAGAGCGTCCGTCATGTACGCCTGATAGCTGAGCGTGATGCGCTCTTGCCGCAAAGCGTTCAGGCAATGCTGCAAAATGTACGGCCTGCCAAACAGCCGCAGCGCGTCCGGGCTGATGGAAGAAATCAGGCGTCTGTACCCGCCAGCACCAACGGCAGACACCAGAGCAAAAAATCCAGCACATCATCGTTGTTCAACAGCTCTTTCACCGCGCGCATCTTCTTGAACGGGCCAATGTTTTCAACCACCCCGTTTTCATCCACGTCCGGCTCATAGAGCAGCGGAAGCAGCTTTGCGGTGGCAGCGGCATTGTCGAACAGCAAGCTTTTTGCCATAGCCTGAATGTTCTTTTTTGCCTGTTCCTTCTTCTTCTGTTCCAGCTCCTCTGGCGTTTCCTCGCCGGTCAGGACCGGCAGAACCTTGCGCAGCTCCATGATCTTGGATTTTTCCAAGACCTCCTCTGCCACATCGGCAATCTGCCAGCAGTGGCGCAGAAAATCTTCATCGGACAGCTCTGTCAAAAATTTCATGCGGTGTCCTCCTTATGCTGCGGCCTTGGGGCTGTAGTACCACTCCATAGGCACGGTATCACTGCCCAGACGGGGGCAGCCGGTCAGGGTGACTGCAATGTTGCCCTTGCCCTTGTCGGTCGTCTTCAAGGTCAAACCGCCGGTGGAGAGTGCATTCATCAGCCGGACTGCAACCATACCGCCATCCAGCGTGTCTCCAACCCACCAGATGTCCTTAAAGTCACCGGTGCTGGCGGTGGGGTCGAGAGTCATGCGGGGCGTGACCTTCTTGTCACTCACATCCGCAGCGCCCAACGCCAGCTTGATGACGTCAGTGGTTGCATTCAGGGCCGTAAAGGCCAACGTGCAGTCGTAGTCCTCGATCTGCATCAGCTCTGCGGTGTTCTTCTGGGCGTTGTCCACATCCGCGCCCAGATCGGTGAAGTTTGCCTTGCAGGTCGCGGTGATGCCGCCGGTGGTGGCGGTGATGATGTCTGCATCCTGCACTTCGGTCGTTCCGGTCACGTCAAACTTGTTGACCACGATTCCGGAATTGAACTGCATGGACTTGAACGCTTCCTGCGAAATTTTGGAAAATTTTCTTGCCATATTGCTCCTTTACTCACGGTATAAGCCGTGTAAGTTCAAAAATAAGGTATTCGCACAGATACCCTTCAGGCGGGTTGTCGAGGGGTTGTGCCCATGGGGTGCCTTTTTGCAAAAGAATAGCGCCGCCCTCGCAGGAAAGCGTTGTGCTGTCCTCGAGGGCCGCGCTGATCGTATCCTCGGTTTGCAGGATGGGGGCTCTGCCGCCCTTACTGGGGTACCACAGCCGGGCGTGGAAGGATGTCGTTTCGTTCCACCCGCCGGGGATGGTGGGCTTGTAGGTCAGATAGGGCAGGGAAGCGGCAGGAGGGATGTTATCTTCCAGATAACCCGGGATGCCAAAGCCGTTGAAAAACGTGTTCAGCGACCGGTTGATGCTCTCAGACGGCCCCATTACGGCAGCACCGCCTTTTTGCACTTGACGGCCCGCAGTCCCATGCCGGATTCTGGCGGGGCTTTGCCCTCATCTGCCGCGCTGGTGATCTGGAAAGTCTGCCCGTCGCTTACCCGCTTGATGTAGTCCGGGAAAGCCAGAGGCACACCGGTGTTGACCAGCAGCGTGTAGGTAGATGCCGTGTCAGCCTGCTCTGCCACCTGAGCTTCCACGGTGGTGTCGTGGCGTTCCACGGCCTCAAACTCGGGGCCGTCCTTCCAGCCGGAAACAAAGCCGCCCACGCCGTCCGGCTCATAGCTGCGGGTCTGAAAACGGTATTTTTGGGTAAAGCTCTGCATCACGGTGGATGCAGTGAACGGATTGACCATGTCACATCTTCCTCCACTGATTGATCTCGGATTTATAGCGGGTCTTGCCGTCAGCGGGCAGCCCGTCCGTGCCTGTAGCCATCGTGCCGGACCACCCGGCAAAGGACTGGGACACATACACGCCACCGGCGGGCAGCGCCTTATCGTATGCGTCGATTTTTTCAGCCAGCGCCACAAAATCAGGCGGCACGCGCATAGGCTGCACCGTCCCGGTGAAAGTCTCGGCGGTCAGATCGCCGTCCCCGGCCTTGTGCACGCCGTCGTTGAAGATGGAGCCGCACACGAGGAAATACTGCCCCGGCACTACCCCGGCGGGAACGGTGTCCGGCTCAAAGGCAAACTCGCCTGCAATGGGGTCGTCTGCCCGGTCAAAAAAATTGTGCGTGTAAACGCACAGCTCAGGGACGGTCATGCAAAGTCACCCCCTTGCAGGTTAGACCGATTCACCCGGGGTAATGGTCTCGACAGCGATACCGTCCAGATACTCAGCAAACAGGGTCACGCCCATAATGGCGTAGCTCTCGGAGGTTGCGGTGCTGTAGTTTGCCTGAGTGTGGAAGCCGATGAGGTTGCTTGCCTCGCCTGCGGTCCGGTAGACCAGACCTGCGCGGGCAAACTCGCTATCCGCAGGATCCACATAGTACATGACGATGTTGTCTACCGGGGTGGCAATAACCTTTCCCTTCGCAATCTCACTGTCGGACAGCAGGAAGATGGTGTTGTAGCCCATGAAGTCCTTGATGTACTGGAAGCCGAACTGGTTCTGCACGGTGATATTGGCATTGCCCAGATAGTCGTACACGTCCATCACGTTGACAAAGCCAACAACGCCAGTCACGGTGCGATGCATGGTCTTGAACTTGTTCTCGACCGCGCCCTTGGCATGTGCCAGCGCCATCTGGAAGGTCTTGGGAGTGCCCTTCAGGGTGCCGGTGTTTAGGAACTTGTAGAACTTATCCGTTACCAGAGCGGTCAGGTCGTACAGGAACTCATCATCGGTCTTCTGCACGGCAACATCGTAGCCGTAATTCTGGATCGCCTCAAGGGTGACAGACTTGCCGTACTTGTCGATGGTGATCTTGCCGTACTCCTTCTCCTTGACGGTGTACTTGCTGAACGGGATCTCTTCGCCCTCGCCCACGGTGCCGCTCTGCAGGGTGCCCTGGGCGTACTTGCTCTTCAGCACGGTGCCGGGCTGCATCCGGATAGGGCGCATGATGCCCAGAATGGTGCGCAGATGGTCCCAGTTGCGCTGGAAACGGGTCACAAAGTCGATTTCACGCGCGGCTACGGTGATATCGGTGGTCATGGTGATATTTTCTTTTGCTGCCATGTATTAGTCCTTTCCGCCGCCTGTAAACAGGTCGGCATTTGCAGCAATCGCGGCCTGGCGTTCGCCAGCGTCCTTGATTGCAAAAATTTGGTCTTTGGTCATTTTGGAGCCGGTGTTTGTGGGCGGGGTGTCCACCTTCGCGCCGGTGGTGGTCGTAGTGCCTACGAAGTCGCTCCAATCAGCTTTCAGGCTGTCGGCGTGCTTCTTGGCATCCTTGACCTCGCCCTTATCGTCCAGCTCCAGTTTGTCGATGTCCTCGCCAGACAGCCGCACGACCCGATCAGCATACTTGTCCAGCACCCCGGCGGTCTTCAGCAGCTCCCGGAACTTGGCTTCCTTGGCTGCGTGGGTGTCCTTCTTGGTCTGCTGGGCCTTGTAGTCGGTCAGCGCCTTTTCCGCAATGGTCTTGCTGTTGGCAGCGGCGTCCCGCTCCTTCTCGGCCTTGGCGGTCGCGGCCTTGGCGTCATCCAGCTGGTTCTGAAGAGCGTCCGTTTCGGTGTGCAGCATGTCCAGAATCTTCTTCATCTTGCCGCTGACGTCCACGGTCTCATCCTCCAGAATCGCGCGGAGGTCTTTTCTCTCAAGTGCCATGTGATAGTCCTTTCTGCCCTTGCTCGGGCTGCCATGCTTGGCAATAAGGTTTATTTGCCGGACGTGCTGCCGGTGTGGTGCCGCCTGTGGGGCTTGAACCCACGGCCCCCGGATTAAAAGTCCGGTGCTCTGCCAGACTGAGCTAAAACGGCATAAAAAAACCACTATGAAGCCTTTTTCGGGGCACATAGTGGTTAAAATGGGGGATTTCCGTGAATGACTTTTACGGCTTCACCTCCACACTGGGCAGGATGTCAGTGTGGAAATAGAGCTTGTAGTGGTAGGGGTCGGTATGGGTGCCGGTGATGTCCTCCACCACATACATGGTGTAGTCGTTCAGATAGATGTAGTTCTTGCGGTAGGAATCCGGGCCGACTTTCACCGTGCAGACCAGTTCATTGTTTGAGTTGTTGGAGATGGACATATAGCCCTCGGCTTCCATGATGACCTTATCCGTGCGGGCGTTGTAGACGGTGATCTTGCGTTCACTCTCAAAGTAATCGGCCTGCTTGGAGATGTTGGCGTTCGCCTTGTCAGCCTCAGAGCAGCCGCACAGACACAACACGACCAAAAGTGTAATTACTGCAAAAATCTTTTTCATGTTTATTCTCCTTTGCAAAAATCCAAGCCTTCTTTGATAACAGTTACCTCTTCTTTGCTGAATATCGGCTTATCCGCGTCAACCGATACCGTTATCTCAACCTTTGCTCTACCCTCGCCATAAACCAAATCGCAAAGGGCTTGCAAGTTTTTAGTGGCTTCTTTTCCTTCCTCTAAAAACTTTTTCCTCAGCACTTCTTTTTCTCCGCAGCTCTCGATTGTTAAGAGCTTCTTTTTGGTTTCCTCAATATCTTTTTCTGCCTGTTCTGCAATAGAGAGCCCTCTTTCTTTGAGAAAACAATGCATTGTGAGCAAATCTTCAAGTCTCTCTTTTTCTGTCATGTTATTCTCCCTTCTCTGCTTCCTCCACGGCGATCTGCCGCAGCTCGTCAATATGTTTTTCCACCGCCGGGCGCAGGAAAGGGCGGGCTTTCATGCCCCGGGTAAAGTGCCACTTGCCGTTAAAGTCTTTCCAGACCCACGGTGTTTTGCGTCCGTTGCCCTTCTCAGCAAAGATGCCCGTGCCAAGCTCCACATACACGCTGTAAAACAGGTTGCTGCCGATGGTCACGGTCTTTTTGGCAAGGTCGAGGGCGTAGGTCAGGCTCTGCTTGAGCGCGCCGCCCACGTAGCCCTCAATGCCCGTGCTGTCTGCCGTGCCGGTAGGCACAAGCAGCTGGGCGTAGTCCTGCACCTTCATGCCCCAGAGGGTCAGCACCCGCTCCGCCCACGAGTCCAGCGCCTCATGCAGCTGCGGGGTGTTGTCGGTGAATTTGATGTCGTAGTTAAAGTTCACGATGCATCAGCCTTTCCATCCTTTTTTCCAGTAGGTTTCCACCTTGAAATCCAATCCAAGCCGCTGCATTTTCTTTTTGGACATATAAAACTCGTTATCATCAAAAATTCGCTTATCTTTTGAATTTGATGCCAGTTTTGCAACAACATGATAGCCGTAGTCTTCCATTTGCTTGAGCGCTCTTTTTGTTTGTCCCTCTGGAACTCTGAGAATAAAAGAGTTTATGTTGTGGTTTTTTAGATAGTCCCACTGCTGGCTTCTTTTCATGCCTACGGGCTTTTTATCACCCTCAAGCACGTCAAATCCTTTATTCCACACACAATGAACATCGCTCAGGCTTCTAAATGCTTTCATAGCTTCGTTGCTATGTTTAGAAAGCATCCACTCCTTTCCTGGCTCTTTCTGCGAATCATCGTATGTCCGCACACCATCTTTTCCCACAGTAAAAAGCTCTTTTTCTTTTGCGCCTGCGCCAGCTCCACCGCCGCCCGCTCTCACGGAGCTTCTCCCGGCTCTTCCAGATGCTCTACCACCGCCGCTCATCGTGACACCTCTCTCTCACTTCCGCATATTGCGGTTTAATTACAGTTGCGTTAAAGTCCATCCCCGGTAATGGTTTGCCATACCAGAGGACTTGCGTAGGATTTAAGCGCCGCATAGCTTCCTTGCACCCCATTGTAAAAAGGGTTGTAACTAGATGTTCGTTCATCAACCCAACGGACGAAATGGAAATAATGGAGTTTCGCGGCTCGCCGTCAAAACACCACTCGTAGCTTTCCGGCCACACCCATTCGATGGTGGGAATAACCTTGATACAGTGCATTTGCCAGTACGCTGCCAACCAGTGCCGTTTATAGGCGCTCCAAATCTGCACCGCTTCCGGGTGGTCTCGGAACATGGAAAAATCAGGGGAAAGCACCGCTCCGAACTGCTGCAAAAGCGGCACATACTTGTCAGGATTGCGCCAAACACGTTCAAACTGGTAATCATCACAATAAAAGTGGACGCCTTTGCTCCCTCTATCTTTGGCAGACAGGGCGTAGTTGAAAGGGATCCATTCCAGCTTGTCAATGCGGATGTCCGTTTCTGGCTTGATGATAGGGATATGGAATCTTCCTTCGCCCGGAAAAATCATCTTTTCGGTGTTTTCCATAGGCAAGATCACAGTTCATCCCTTCTTTCTCTTGCGTTCAAAATAAGTTTTCGGCCAATCGGGCCGGTTCGCTGCCTTTTCAGCCTTACTGATCGCTTCTTCGAAATTTTTAGCGGTTCCGCCGGCATTGTAAAATGCCTTTGCAAGATTCTCGAAATTTTCGGCAGAATTCATTTTTTTGTCCTCTTTCTCTTGCGCTCTTCTGCCCACCACATTTGCTCTTTTTCTTTTCCGCCCTTGGATTTATACCACTCGGTGTAATCCATGACGGGGGCGGTCTCTTTGGTCACATTGTCCCGCTGCATGGCGTTCTGCCGGGGATATTTGCCCAGCGCAGAGGACAACACACAGCGGCAGTGGTAGACCATCTCCGGCGCTGCGTTGGGGTCGCCGGGGCGCTGAATCTCGTAACCCATGACCTTGAACGGCTCGTCAAGCTCTGCCGTCTGCTGGTCAAGCAGACGGTGCATCTCACGGGTGCGGTAGTCGTGGGTGGAGTTCCAGCGCTTTTTGACCTCGATGCCCAAAGCCTGAGCGTTTCTCATCTGCTGCAAAGCCCCGGCGTTCTGGGCACTGGTAAGGGCCGTGATGGCGTTGTTCATAGCCCAGTGGATCTCCGTATCTGCCATGCCTTTGACGGCCTGCACGGCGATGTCGTGGACGCTCTTGCCCTGCACGATGCCCTGCATGACGTAGCGGTTGAACACCCTGGCGTCATAGGTGCGGTTGCTTTCGCTCTTGATGCGTTTGTTGGGCACCATGCGGGGGTTTTCCTTCAGCAGGAGCTTGACCGCTTCGGTGTTGTACAGGGTCAGCCCGAACGTCACGCCTGCGGCCTGTTCCAGCTCGTAGAAAGCCCAGTTTGCGCCAAAGGAAAAGATATTGTATTGCTCGTCCCGGGCCAGCTTGTAGGCCGTCTCTTGGGCTGTGGTGCAGGTCTGTGTGATGCCGTCCAGCTTGGCGTGCATCAAATCTGACTGAAAGACCTGATTTTGCAGCCAGATGCGGTAGTCGTCCTCGGTGATCTCGCCTGCATCCAGCTGCGCCCGCTTGCGCTCGTCCAAGGCTCGGTACTTTTCCAGAAAATCAGTGAGCTGCTTTTGCATCTCCCGGCGGGCAGTGCCATACACCCGGAGGATGCGGCGGCGCAGGCGATTCAACTGGCGGGTAGAGATGCGGTCACGGTCAGTCATAAGTGCATCACAAGCTTTGCAACGTTAATGATAAACGAGCTTACCCCGCAGCCGAAGAAAAAGCCAAAAACTGCGGCGCAAATATCACGCTTCATCTGTTCCATCTTCGCCCTCCTCGCCCACGGTCTCCCGTGTTGTGCTCTCAGCCATCAGCGCGGCCTTGGCCTGCTCCTTTTGTTCCGGGGTCAGGTTGGGCAGCAGGTCAATGGCCATATCCTGCCCGATGATGGGTGCCTCAGAAATCACCGTTGCGACCTGCTCAGCCGTGTTGGTGATCTTGCTGCGGTTGAATGTCGGCATAGCGTTGTCAAAGCCAGCCAGTGCGCAGATCTGCCGGATGAACGGTTTGACCTGAGCCTCGAAGTCGTCCGCGTTCTGGTTCAGAGGTTCATAGGCTGCATCCAGATGGTCGTTGGTGCTGTCTGCGCTCACACAGTGCACATCCAGACCGCCGAAGTCCTCATACACCCGGGTGTGCAGCAGTTCCAGCAGCGCCTGCCGGGCCGTCACAGGAATCTCGGTGGTGTAGGGGGTGATCTTGCCGCCCTCGCTGGTGTCTGCGCCTGCAATGTGGTACAGATTCAGCTTGACAAGGAACTCCTGCAGCTCGTCATCGGTCATTCCGTTGAAGTTCTCGCACAGCCAGTAGATCTGCGAAAAGTCCTGCAGGTCATTGCAGAAGCCGGACATCACCAAATCGGTGTTGTCAATGTAGGCTTTTAAGCCCACAAGCGTGCTCTGGTGCAGGTCGGAGCCCCACAGTGGAACAATTGGCAGGGCGCTGTAGTTTTCGCCCTCCACGCTTTCCAGCCCGCCGCCGGGTGTGGTGACGGTCACGCTCTTGTATGCCTGCTTCGGCGTTGTCTCTTGCATCACATTGCCGATTTTGCTTTCCGTGTACTCGGTAAAGCCGTCCAGCTCGTACAGGATATAGTGCATATCCGTGTCCGGGTTCAGCCGCCAGAAGCGCACACCCGCCTGCAAAAGGCCTGTCTTTTCATCGTACAGGGGCGCAAACTCGGTCAGCTTGAAAACCACCAGATGGTCGCTGTTCCAGAATCCGAAGCTCTCGCCGTGGATCAGGGCGAAATATCCGGCTTTCTGGATCTGCTCGTCGAAGTTCTGCCCCAGCCTTTCCTTGTCCACGCCCTCGTCTGCAAAGACCACACCGTTGCCGAGGGAGTAGGTCGCCCGCTGCTTGTTGAGCCGCCGGAAAAGATTGCTCTTGACCATATCGGGGTGTGGGGTGTCCTGCTTGGTGTTTTTGGATAGGCGCTTCAGCATCAAAGCGTAAGCCTGCGCAAAGCGTTCAGCCCCCGGGTTTTTCTGGGCATCGTACAGGTCGGCGTCCAGAGCCATCTTGTAGGGCTTGGAAGCGCAGTGTTGCTGCACGAACCGCCGGATGAAATCAGGCTGTTCCCCGGCGGCTTGCGCCTGCTGAAATGTCTGGAATGTGTATACAGTGCTCAAAATCAATCCCTCAGTTTCACAAGGCGCTTTGTGCGCACGAAATAGCGGATAGCGTCCATGCAGTGGTCGTTGACCTTCAGCACGGTGTCGTCTTTATCCGGATCCCAAGCGTACACGCCGAACTCTTCCAGCGTGTGCTTGCAGTCTTTGTAAATCTTCAGCCGCCCGGTCTGCAGCATGGTCTGCACGTCCAGAATGCCGCTCAGGACGTCGTTGTTTGCGGGGGTCTGGGTAAAGCCATTCTTGCGCAGCTCCGTAATCAGGGGCAGGGCAGAGGGGTCCACAATGATCCTCTCCGGCTTGAGGCCATCCAGCCACGCCTTGAGGTCTGTGACGTACTCGCCTACGGTCTTTTGCCGCTTCTGTTCGCGGCCGCTGTAGTAGTACTCCCGGGTGACGATCCAGCAGTCTGCATCTGCCTGCTTTTGGAACAGCAAAAAGGTCGTTGCGTTCTGGGTGCCAAAGTCGCACGCCACATAGGCGCTTTTTGGTGACAGCTCCGGCAGCACATCAACAATGTGCTTCTTGCGGTCGAACATGTCATATACAAGGCCCTCGGCCACCGTCCACAGGCCCAGAATGTAGCGCTGATAGAAAACGCCGCTGTACTGGCTGCGGTATCTAGCCTTGATGTCCTCGGAAAGCGAAAGGTTATCGTCCATCGTGAAATGGAGATACATCATCTTGCGGGAACGGCATTTCCGCACCCACTCGAGATAAAACCAGTGCTGCGGGCTGCCCGGGTTGCAGTTGAACCAGAACTTTGACCCGGTGACAGAGCATCGGGCTGTGGCCTGATTGACGAAGCTTTGCGGCATCAGGGCCACCTCGTCGAAGAATGCCCCGGCAAGGGTGATGCCCTGGATCAGGTCTTGGCTGCTCTCATCCTTGCCGCCGAAAAAGTAAAATTCGTTGGCTTTTCCGCCCTTGCTGACGGTCATACAGTTTTCTGCCCGGTGTTCCTTGACGTTGTAGCCACGGGCTGCAAGCTGCTGCTTGAGCGTGCCCAGCACGTTGCGCCGGAAGCTGGCAATGGTCTTGCCGCACATGGCAAACTGCTGGCCGCTGTAGCAGGTCATGGCCCACTGGACGAACGAAAAGCTCATGGCAAAGGTCTTGCCCGAGCGGATAGCGCCATCGGCAATGATGCCGTTGTAGCTGCTGTATGCGCTCTGCGGTGTCCACCAGCTCAAGACCTGCTTTTGCCGCTGGCTGAGGGCTTTCCAGCGAAAGCCGTTACTTTTCCGCATTGTCGTCCTCTTCCTCTGGCAGCATCTCCACATCATCCGGCGGGCTGATGTCTGCGGCAGCATTCAATGCCTTTATCAAACCATCATCGTGACGCTCTTCCTGCTCCGCTTCTTTCGGCTTATCGCTCCAACCAAAATTAACTTGCAGGCTGAATCTTGCCCCGCCGTTTCCGTCGCGATCATAGAGCCGTTCTTCGGCGTATCTCTCGCACCGTAGTTTCGCGCGCGTTATCGTGTCAGAAAACTCAGCCTTTCCTTGATAGTCAATCAAAGATTGCCGAGACTTAAATCCCAACGCCAAAGCTAGACCGGTGACCGTTTCTGGACGTTCGTCGATTTTTATCACGTTTCCGTATTTGTCCAAAACAGGCTTTCCGGTTTCGTCTTCTAGGACGCTCCCTTCGCAGCTTTTGAAGAACTCTTCGATTTTTTTCTCAAGTTCTTCTTTGCTCTCAAAGACGGGCGGTCTGCCTATCCTTTTGTTTTTGCTGTAGGCCACCGCCACCACCTCTCTAAACTCATGCAAAAGAAAAACCGCCCGGAAATCCGAACGGTCAAAATATCGAATGTGCCGCCAGCTGGATTCGAACCAGCACCCACGGAATGGATGTGCGCAGTGGTTGGCTGTGCAGTGATGTTCCCGTGGTGTCACCAACGTTGTCCCGCCTTAAATGGGCGGCGCTCTGCCAATTGAGCTATGACGGCATATAAGCAGCACCCGTGCATTCAGTTTGACGGACAGGCGTAAAACGGTCGGGTGCTGCTGCATCTGGAACTTTCGCGGCCAGATGCCCCGCTATGCTTTGCACAGCCGTCCCCCGACTGTACATTGCATGGCGCTCTGGGCAGGCCTTGAACCTGCAACCTACGGTTTTGGAGACCATCGCTCTGCCAATTGAGCTACCAGAGTAAAAAGCCGCCCTTGGAATCGAACCAGCCGTGTCTACACACACGCGCCGCGCTCCACATTGCGCTCAGGCGGCCATATAAAAACAGCTCCGGTTCTCCGCCGGGGCTGTTGGTTGGCGCACATCCTGTCAGGAAAGCTACACCTTGGCAAGGATTCTAAGGCCTTTTCTCGGCACGGGAGGTTGCACGTGCGGCCTTGCGGGATGTCTAGTCCATGCGCCATACGGTGGCGATACGGCGGGATCGAACCGCCTCCTGTCTCTCATGAGCGGCAGGCTGCCTTTGTTTCAGTGTATCGCATAGAAGCAGCGCGAAACGTGAAGAGAGCAAAGCCCGGTACCTGCAAGCAGAAAAGGAGGAAAATGCCAAGAAGGGACACGTTTCGGAGGCTGCGTGCATCGGTTTGCCTTTTCGGCTTTGCCGATGGTACCACAATAGCACAGATGCCGATAACAAGTAAATCCCAGAGCGTGTAAAAACAAAGCCCTCTGACGTTGTGCAAAATGTACAGGTTCAACTAAGATTCAGCTCGTTCGCGATTTCTGTCAGCTGGCTCAGGCCTTCCGAAATTGCGCGTGAAACCTGAGATGGCTTGGAATAGCCGACTTTTGCCGCGATATCGGCGTGCCGCTTGCCTTCAACATAGCACAGGATGATGCACTTACTGCGGCGGATGGATGCAGGATCGGCGTGGAGCATATAGGCGGCTTCAATGGCATCCTTCTGCATCTCGGTATACCGGCATTTCAGCTCAGCCAGCTTTGCTTCTGCATCTATGGCAGCATCGCTATTGGTGCCCACCTTGTCGCTTGTTCCGGAGTGTCCGGGCGCGCCGGATGTGCTGGACGTAGTTTTTGTAGCCGCACTGCGCAGGCTTGCAATGTGTTCCTGCTGCTGGAGAATCAGTGCCCGCATCCGGGGCAGGCGCTCGAACCACGCTCGCATCTTCTGCTCATCAGTGGTCTCTCCCGGCTTCGGCGTGTCGGTGTCAGGTGTCCATGTGCGTGTCATTGTTGCTCCTTTCTTCAAAATCGTTGCAATATTCGGGCGGATTTATGTATCCTTCGTCTTTGTCACTTCTCCGGCAGATATAGTGATATCCGGATTCTGACGCCCCAAATTTTTGATTTAAGAAAACGCACCGGTCGCAAAGGCAAGGTTTGTTGCGGTTGAGCCGCCGCTTGAAATGTTCAATTGGGTTGCCATCGCTAAGAACAAACCAGATGAAAAATCCCGCAAGTGTTGCCATGAACAGCGTGCTTGCAATTTCAAATAGCATATCAAGCATTTTACTCCTCCATTTCTTCAATCTCGATTTCCACCCGGGGATTCTCCCGGTCAAGCTCCACCCGGCTGCCATCGTGGGCAGACACGATCTTGCTGTTGTCGTCCTCCAGCACGCGGGCTTTCACCAGAATGTCCGTGGTCGCCTCGATGAGGTTTGCCAGATCGACCCGGCGGGCGGTCTTCATGTAGTACACGCACCTCACGTTTACACGGGCAGAGATGGGGCTGCGCGGCCTTTTGATTTGCCGCAGGCAGTCCGTCTCATAATCCACGTAGGCCTTGCTAGGGGCCACAAAGCGCCCGCCTGAGTGGCTTTTGAGGATGCGGGCGGAATTCTTCTTGGTGCGGGGGTCGCCGTAGAGGTTCAGCTTCATCTGCCGTCCTCTATGTAACACCAGCTTTGCGGCGGGTGGGAAATGTATCTTGATGCACAGCACTTTTCCTTCATGTTGTCCCATTGCAGGCAAGTACAGCAGTCGCCGCTGTGCTTGCAAGGCTTCATGCCCCAAAAATCTTTGAGTCTTACGGGTTCATTCCAAATTTTTAAGTTGGAAATGTGCCAGCCATATCCCGGGTGAATACCGAGATATTTGGAAAGCTCTGCATCGGTCAGACAAGTGGTAAGCTCTTCTCGCTTGGCATTACATTCTTCGTCGTTGTTTTCCGGCAGGGTGTAAACCGGAAAATCCAGACTCGGGGCCGTGAAATTGAACCCAACGCAGTCCCTGTCGATTCTGTAGATTTCATCGCAGACAAAAGTGCCGATGAAACGCTCATCCATCTGCCGCAGACCGGCCTTAGGCAACTTCATCCACCAGCTTTCGGCGCCGGTGCAGTAGATGTACACCCTGAACGGCGTTTCCAGCTTTGGGCGGGTCTTGCGTACTTCCACGGTTTTCATCCCGCTCCAAATCAGCTTGCACCAGTTGGGCCGAATGCTCAAAAGTATAGCTTTCATCAAGTTTTACCCCCATTGTTCGGACATGGCCTTTGCAACGCCCGGCGCGGTTTTGCTTCTGGCTTTTGCCCGGCCCTCTTGGCCGTTTTGCGTTCCGCGTATGCCTTCGCACCAGCTGATTTTCTTGTTCTTTTCCCCATTTGAGATGTACACGGGCTCTGGCGGTGGAAGGTTGTTTTTCCGTTCCAGAGGCGGCAGGTTTTTCAGCCAAAGGCAAGTGCGCTTTGTGTGATAGTTTTCCGTGTCCGCTTCGCTTTCGGCAAAGTAGTACGGATGAATGATCTGGTCGGCTTTCCTGTACGCTGTGTTCATGATGCCCACAGGGTTCTCGACTGCAATCTTGGGGACATCAGCCAGCATGAACTGCATAAAGAAAATTGCGGCTTTTACGCGCTCCGCCCACCGGGCAACAACCTTTTCCGCCGGGGTGACACGCAAGCTGAATGAGCGCGTTGCCGCGTTGCTCAGATACGTGCAAGGTGGGTGTGCGATGAGCAAGTCCCACTTGCCAACGTCATGCGTTACGCCATCCATCGTCACGACTTGCCCCCCCTCAACAGCCTTGAGGGCGTCGCCGAGGATGTGCCATTCGGGATGCCCACCGGACGGCTCCTGAATATCGCAGGAGTAGGCTTCGTGTCCCTTGGCGCGGAAAGCCTTGCACACCTCCTGCGATTCCTCACAAGCAATAAGAACTTTCACCGTTTTCTTCCTCCCATCCATCTTTCTTTGTCGAAATCGTTGCGGCTGATCCGCTCCGCTGCGTGGTTCCCGTTGGTGTAGATGTGCTGCTCCTTCAGCTGACGCTTGTACTCGGCGTACCGTGGGCAGCTGTCGTGACAGATCGGGTGCCGGTCGGGGCAGTGAAAGCAGGGTTCAAGTTTTACCGTCGGTCTGAGCAGCCTCCATCTTTGCACCGCACTGCGGGCAATATTTATAGCCATTTTCCATTGGAGTCCCGTCATACATGATGATGCTGTCTTTGCAGTTGGAGCAAGTCCAAACGATAGGATCACCAACGGCATCTTCGTCCATGTTCCAGTGCGCCACAGGCCGCAGGCCGTCCAGGTCAACAGACGGGCAGCTTTCAATAACTTTCTTCACAGCCTTGAAAAGCTCCTGCTTTTTGTAAACCATGCTAATCTGCCGATTTCCTTCTGCGGCAGCCATAGCAAGAACCCATTCTCCATAGCGTGCCTCTGCATTACTTACGGCAGCATCTACGTCAATGTAACGCTTGCTCATTTTTCAATCTCCTTCCTTGTCGGTTCGCTTGCCCGCAGCCTTGCAGCTTCACGCGGGGCGGTGGTGATATCTGCCTGCGCCTGCTTCAAGAACTCGGCACGGCGGTATGTAAGATCCGGCATTTCAGCCAGCTCCGCAAGCCCTCCAACGCTCCCGGCATAGGATTTTGCCGCTGGGGGGAGTTGGTCATACAGGGCTTTCAGTTCTTTCTGCCCATCACTACGCAACAGCCCGCCCTTTTCGTCAATGCCGATCACCATCGGGAACTTTCGCCAGCTCAAAAATGTCTGTGCCTTGCGTGCCGCTACAGCCAGAGCTTCCCATTCGGCGGACGGGTCAAGACACTGGGAAAGCTGCTTGAAGATGTCGGCCACCGTGATCGGATAAACGCATACCCGGTTTGCCGCCAGAAAAGCCCGCTTGACAGTATCGCCGTCATAGTCGCCAAACTGGTACGTCCACACATCGATGGTGGTCTGCATCTCCTCATCGGTCAGTGGCTTAGCCCCAAGCTTGTACAGCACAAAATTCATTCGGATCAGCTTTGCCACGTCTTCCCGCGTCATGTCTCAAACCCTCTTTCTCTGTCCATCTTCGCCAGCACCCGGGCAAGCTGGTCGTCTACGGTCTCGGTTGGCTGCTTGCCTCGCGGCCTGGCTTGTCGGCTTTGTTCGTTGGCTTTCACGTCTCCCGGCGTGCGCAGGCCGTCCCGTTTCCAGCCGGACAATATGCCGTTGATGTAGTTCCACGAGCGCTTTCCGGCTTCTGTGGCCTTGTCGATCGCCAACAAGATCATCTCTGTGCTGTACTCCTGCCTCCACTTCTGCAGCTTGTCCAGTGCAGAGCGCGGGAAGTCCCCAACGGCCTGCTGATAATGCTGGACGATCTTGGAAAGTTCTACGTCAACGGCGGCTTTGGCGGAGCTATTATATATATCCCCGTTAGGGGATATAACAGTTCCAGTACCAGTAACAGTTCCAGTACCAGTAACAGTTCCAGTACCAGTAACAGTTCCAGTATCATTATAGTTACCACTTGCTTGCACTTGGTAGCATGTGCTAGCATTTGCTGAACTTGCTTTCATTTGAGCAGCACGGGCTTTTCCGGCTTCACGGCGCTTTTGCTTGACGTTCTCGTACTTTTCCGTAGCCGAATCCACTCCATTGCACATAAAACGGAAGTTCCCACGCATTCCACGGTCGGAAAACGTTGGATTTTCACCGGTGCGGACGTGTTTCGCCAAAGCTCGCATCAGCTGTCCGACTTCGGCATCCGTGTACTCCTCCAGCGCGTCGAACCAATCCAGATACACGACAAACGACTTTTTTTCTTCTTTTGCCACTTGCTCACCTCCTTTGCACGCCCGTATAGCCAGATAGCACAGCTTGCAAGATCAGAAGGGAAGATCTTCTGCGTCTTCGTTGATGGGGTCATACTCGGTAGATGGAGCCGGTTCTGGCGCGGCAGTGCTGTGCGGTGCGTAATCCGCAAGTGCTTCACCGGGGTACATCTGCGCGCCCTGCAGGTCTTCCGGTTCTGCTGCCGGTTCTGCGGGTTCCAGCGGCGGTCCGGGCTGTGCCATCAGGTCGATCATCTGTTGCAGCCAACGGAATGTCACCAGCCCGCCTGGCTGAACATCATCCGCGTCCACATCGTAGTAGGTATTGCCGTTGTACTCCCGCTCTTTCAACTTCTGGGCAAAAACCGTAACCCGATCGCCTCTCTGCAGCATCCCATCCCACTGGTCGATGCCGTGCCAGAGGTTCACGCCCACAAAGAAGCTCTGCCATTTTCCGGATTCATCCTGTGTGCGGCTTGCTTTCAAGTCAAACTTCAGTACCCGCTTCTGCCCGGCGTCCCGGAGCACCGGGTCTTTGGAAATCTCGCCGTGTAGCATGATGCCGTTCTTGGTCTGGACGATCATGCATCATCACCACCAAACGGGTCATCAGCGGGCTGGTCTTCCGCAGGCGCTTCCGGAGCCGGGATCAGCGTGCCTGCCGTCTTGCGGTGGCGGTTGGATCCTGCGTAAGGATCCAGCACCGGCAGCTCTTCGGGCGGAACCTCGCAGGCGGTGCTTTCGGCGTCCACGCGCACCTCGCTCTCATCGTACAGAGCGCCGAAGGTGGACGGGAATGCCTCACGCAAAGCGTGCACCAGCGCCACCTTGCGGATCATGGTAGCCTTTTTGCCGCTCCAAAGAGATTTGCCGGTGTCGTATTCACTGAGCTTGACTTCCTCGTAGCTGGCGCGGGTACGGTCTTTGCGGTAGACCTTCGCCCAGCCACCGAGAAGGGTCTCGCCGCCGTCTCCATCATAGACGATGGAACCTTCACGGTTCAGCAGCTGGCCATCTGCGGTCAGGACGATCACGCCAGCTTCAAAGCCGTCAAAGTTGGGGTTGCGCTCGGCCATCTGCATGTAGCAGTTCTTGCCCAGCACGATGGTGCTGGCGGTGTCATCGTTCTTGTTGTCGTAGTGGATCAGGTAAGCCTCTTTGGTAAAGGGGTTCAGCTTGTACTGCTTGCATGTCTCCAGAAAGATTTTGCATTCAGCATCGGTGGCCTTGGGGCAGATGAAGTTGCGCACGTCTCCAAAACTCACCGTGAAGTGCTGACCATCGGCAGCGGTGATCTCCACAGGAACGGACGGGGATGCGGCCTGCATCGCGGTGCTGCCTGCACGGTTGGCATTCTGAACGGAACGGTTTGCCAGAGACTGTGCGTTGGAAACGGACGAAGTAGGCGCGGGTGCGCCGGGACGAGTAAGTGCCATAAGTAAGTACCTCCAAAATTATTTGATCGAACCATAGCGGAAGCCGCGCTCTGCGGCTCCCTGCTTGAACCACGCGATGTCCTCCGGTGTGAACTCCACCCAGAAGGAATAACGTTTGCGGGCCGGTGCGGCTGGCTCTGCGAATTTCTGAAGCATGCTGAAATCCAACCTGCCATCCGGCGTGATGGCTGCATTGGCCTGCGCCGTTTGGACCGCTTCTTCGGCGATCTGGCGTTCTTCATCGGTCTGAGGGATAATGACCGGAGCGGTGGCCTGCGCCCGCTCTGCGGCCATTCTCTCGGCTTCTGCGCGGCGCTGGGCGTACCGGGCATTCTGGCGGCGGCTGTGCTCCACGAGGGCGGCGTTCAGATTCAGTTCACGCAGATACTCGGTGGTGCAGGCTTCGGCGTCCTCGCCGCAGTTCTCCCGGATGAGCCGCAGCTCCTCCCGCCGGGTCTCCACGCTCTTGCGCAGCTCCCGGCTGGCCTTTGCCAGATCATAGGTCTTGTTAAGCCACTGCGGCACCAGCAGGCGGTCAAAGGGGATCATCTCCCGCAGCTCGCCGATGCAGTCCGCATAGACAGTCCGCAGGGCGTCGGCCTTGTCCTGCCGTTCGGCTTCTTCCACCGCCTTGACCTGCTGGTCAATGGCACCGGAGACGGCCTTACACTGGCCCTGCATCTGCTTGGCGCTCTGCAAGAACTCTTCCAACGGCTTCATGTAAAAGGCCTTTGCGCTGCGGGCGGCATCGCTGAGCTGCTTGTCCAGCTTGTTCACGGCGGCGCGGTCGGCCTTGGCATCCTTGATGGTTTCCGGGGTGTAGACGCGGCCGGTGTAGGCGGCCAGCATCTCGGTCAGATTCTGCTGCACCTCGGCTTCGTTCCACCGGATCGCGGGCAGCTCCGGGTGCTCCACCCGGACGGTCAATTCTTCTTGCATAAATATTCACCACCTCTGATAAACTCTCTCACCATCGTTGTTATATACGATATAGGTATTGCGGGGATATCCTTGCGCGTGTTCCTTTTCGGACAGTGCATCCGCCTGCTGGATCAGCTCTCCCACTGTCTGCGCAGAGCGCTTCTCTAAAAGTTTCGGCGGGTTTTCAAGCCCTTCATAGATCTGCATAAGCGCCACTTGTAAAACCTCCTGTTTTGTGTTATTTTTGTGGTGATGGGCGGCGAGACTCATCACCCTTTGGGCTTGTCCGTGTTGGCGCACGGGCAGGCTCTTCTTTTTTGCGGCGTATCGGCGGCAGACTGTCCACCTCATCACGTCGGATGCACTCTTTCTCAAAAATGTACTTGTGAGCCGGATGCCTGCCGCTGCGACCGTGGCTGCTCGCAGATGCAAAGCTGTTTGCGCTTTTGTAACCCAGCCGCCTTGCACACATCTTAGACGTACCGCTGGCGATCAGGTCTCCGGTCTTGGCACCGTACACGGTGTACCACATGACATGATGAACAGTGTCATACATACGTGATCTCCCCAGATTCCTCTTGCAGCATCTCCCGCACGTTGTCCATTTCTTCGGCGCGCATCTCCCAGACGTTTGCCCGTGCGGAGTATCCGGCCCGGACAACAATGTCGTCTGAAGCTTCGGCTTCTCGCTTGCAGCGTTCGGCAAGCCGCGTGTAGGATTTGACTTTGCCCTCAACGTACTCTTTAACCGTCATCATGCCCCGCGCTCCTGATTCTCCGGGTATTCCGGGTTACGGGCGTGGGTGCGGTTGATTTTGCCGTACTTGCGCCGCTTTGCGGCTCTCTCCCTGTCCTCTGCGGCAAAGCCCAGACGAGCCAGCAGAACAGCGGCCAAAATCAGCACCAGCGACACCGCAAACAGCGTACCGGAAATGTATCCGGTGGTCTGCGCGGTGCCCTCTGCACCCATAGCTGCGCCCATTCCAACGCCGCCAAAAATGACGGCCAACCAGTAGTAAGTAGTAGATTTGAGTTTCATTCTTTCGGGTCCTCCTTTGTGTAGATCTTCTCAAGTTTGTAGAAATCCTTCATCCACGCCATAAATCCGGCGCGTGAGATCAGCGGGGCGGCGCTTTTGGTGTCAATAGACGGAACCGCCCATGCCGGGAAGCTGCCGGCCTGAATCATACCGGTAAAGATCGGCTCGCTCACCGAAATGTTATTGTCCCGCATGATCTGGCAGCACTCTGCGATCCCGATGCTTGGCCGCATTATCGTCCACCTCCTTTTTTGCTCTCAGCTGCCGTTTCAGCCGAATGTGCTCCAACCGTTCCGGCTGCCTTGCATCCCAGCGCTGTTCAAGCCAACGCTTGTTGTAGTGCTTCTTCTGTGCGGGCATGGTCAGCGCCTCACTTCTTAGGGCTGCCAAAGCTGCCGATGAGCCAGAGCGCGATCCACGCCGCCGTTCCGGAGGCCCAGGTGAACGTCCAGTGCATCAATGCGCAGATGGCCCACACGGCGGCGCAGGTAACGCCCCACGAGATGCCCAGAAGGGCGGCAAACGCGATGATGATCGCCAGTGCTTCACCCATTGTTCCGTGCCTCCTTTGCGGCGCTCTCAGCGGCACAGGCAGCTGAGTCCGCGCACCACTTGCCAGCCGGGGCGGTCTTGCGGGGGTCTGCCGGGGCTTCGTCCTCTTCCAGCAGCTTGTTCAAATCGGCCAAGAACTGGCTGCACATCTTCGCTTTTATAGCTTCCTCCGGCCGGTCATACGGGCCGCAAAATGGCCCGGGCTTGAAAAACGACTTTGAACGGAAGTCCTCTTCCAAGAACTGATACTTGCCAATCAGCTGGCAAACCTTATCGCGCATCGTGGTTTTCATAAAGATCCTCCTTTCTATCAATGTCGCAGCACAACATTGGACGAATGAACCAGATAGGTCACACCGTCAATCTTCACTTGCAGCTGGTCGCCCTCGTAATCGTCCCAACTGTTCAACTTCCCCTCGACAATCGTTCCATCAGGCATTTTCAGCTGTGCCCAGTTGTATTCATAAGTCAAATCGACGATCTGCTTATTGCATCCGGCCATCAGCAAAGCGCTTGCCAATACGGACGCTACCCCAACAATAATTTTTTTCATGCTCGTTTCTCCTTTTAATAAAATGTTTAATAAAATGCCTTCTCTTTGCTTTGCCGTCGCAGTGTGTCGCGTTGCCATGCCAATGCATCCGAAGCAAAACCTTGCCGCAGCGAATCGTTGCGGTGCACCACTTTTCCTTCGCAAATCACATCAGCGCTTTTCTCTGCCATTCCTTCGCGTCGCCATGCTCTGCTCTGCCTTCGCCTTTCCTGTCTGTGCTTCTCAGTGCCACTGCACAGCAGTTCACCTCATAGCCTTTGCCACGCCTCGAGCTGCACCGCCTTTGCTGAGCATCGCGACGCAAAGCCATCGCACGGCCAATCGAACTCAGCCTTGCCGTTGCCAAGCCGTGCATCGCACCGCCTCCGCGAATCAGGGCCGTCAATGCCATGCCCTCGCTCTCAGGCTTTCACCTCATAGGCGGTGTAGGTAAACCGGCCCTTTCCGCTGTTGCGCCACTGGCCGATGCCGCGGAGAATGCCATAATCCAGCCACTCACGCACAACCTTTTCGTGGCTGTCGTCAAGGAGGGTCACGTCAAACTCGCAGCTGCTGCCCGCCGGGATCTCCTCACTGTTGGCAAGGCTCACGCGCTCTCCCTGTGCGGTCTGGGCACGCAGCGGACGCTGACAGTCGGTAATCTCGCCGTTCACATGAATGGGAATCATGCGGGGCTGGACGAAGATCAGGCCGTCAATGACCTTCTTGTAAGCGGTCAGCTTGCCGCTTTCGTTCACGGCCTTCTTCTTGCCGGTCTCGGTCTTGCCGCCGATGCGGGAAAGCATCCCGCAAGCATCCTTAAACATGCCCTTGATCTGGTAATCGTAGAAGATCGGATTGCCGTCCGGGTCACGCGGGAAAACGGTCATGCCCTTGTCAGCTACCGCATCGGGGCCAAGGGCCGCTACTTCATCCTCGATGGTTGCAGCATCCGGCGACTTGCTGGCGATGAACTCCCGGGCCACATTGGGGTTTGCGGGCCATGTGCCCAGCACCGGCTCAATAAACGTAGCTTTCACATGCAGTTTTTTCATAATAGTAACCTCCAAAAATATTGCTTACGCCACGCCGTCCTGGTTATGCTGCCGGGCGGCAAGCTCCATCTGCTCCACGCTCTGCCTGCGCTCCACGCTGGGCAGCATTCCCACGGCCTTGAGCTGCTCATAAATGAACCGCTGGCCCGCTTCCGTCCAAACGGTGGTGTTCTTGGTGTCCCACTCGCCGGTGCTCTTGTGCTGGAACGGCGTGGATTTGCGGTTTTTGGTGTAGCCCTTGCCACAATACTTGGCGTATAGCACCCACTGGCCGTCGCTGGTCTTGTACTGGATCTTCAGGCCGTGAAGGATGCTGTTGAGTTTCTCGGCGCTCAGGCCGTAATCCTTGGCAAGGGTGGTAGTGGTGCGGCAGTTCTTGCCCACGCACACCGCCCGGGCATACTCTGCATCCGGCTTCAGGTCGTTGTTTTCTGCCAGAAGCTGGCGGTTGGCGGCCTTGAGCTGGTCGTTCTGCTTCTGGGCAATAAGCACCGCACGGCGCATGACCGCTTCCGGGCTGTTCCACTGCGCCTCCACGGCCAAGAAATACTGCCGGGCCTTCTTGCCACGTTCGTTGCGCTGGATCATGCACAGCTCTTTGGCCATTGGGATGGTGAGCTGGTGGTCATCGAGTGTTCGGCTGACTTTGCGTCCGCCCTCGTCCTGAACCCGCTCAATTTTGAGCGAGTTGAAATCCTCACCCTCGGTGAAGCCATACTCCACCATGCGGGGAAACCAGTCCTTATAGGCCGTCTTGACCTGCAAAAACTCGTGCAGCTCCCGGCCGCTCACCGTGGGGCGCTCCGGGTTGTCGTAGCTAATGGGGATGAGATTGTTTAATTCGCTCATGCCGTTTTGTCCTCCTTTTCCTTGATGATCTCGCTGACGGCAGTTTCCATCTTTTCCCGAATGCCGGGAGGGTTGCGCTTGCTGTTCAAAATCAGTGAACAGTAGCTTCTCGAAAATCCAAGATGCTTTGCTACGTCGTCTACTGTAATCTGGTTGTTGTGCATCCGGCCTACTAAACGGCCTGTCCATTTTTCAGGCACTTTCACACCTCCTTTAAAACGTAAGTTGAAACAAAATTGACAACGGCGCACCGATTTGCTATACTGTTCAAGGCTCCTAGTTAAGCTGATTCAAAAGGCAGGTGATTTCGATGACCAAACTTTTGAGCCAGCCAGTTCCAGACACGAGCATGTGCGTGAAGCGCTAGGGCTTACAAGGCGGTGCCGACCCGCCAAAGGAAGCGGCGTACCCATAGCCCTGCAAGTTGTTTTTGCAGCCCCGGCGTTACTTTTACGCCGCGCATGGCGCAAAAGACGTGCAAACGCGCATGTTTGCATTACCGCCGGGGTGCAAGTGCGTTCTGGTGACAAATCGGTGAAAAGTCTGTCTGTGAAACAACCGCAGGCAGATTTTTTCTTGTCGCCGTGTCAAATACCAGTTGAAAAAGTTTACAAAGTGTGTTACTATGTAGTTGCAGAATACAAGTAAAAACAGCTTAGGCGGGTTCACGCCGGGGCTTTGTGTTTTGTTAACTATTTCAACTGACAAGAGCATTATACAGCTAGCGAAGTTAGTTGTCAACATTTTTTACTAACTTTGCTAGCTTTCGTGGATATGCACAGAAACGGAGTGCTGTTATGAGCATTTTTTACGAAAACTATTTGAAGCTGTGTGCTGCTCGACAAGAATCTCCAACTGCCGTGTCGAAAAAAATAGGCCTTTCCAATGCGGCAGCAACTGGATGGAAAAAAGGAAAGAAGCCCTCAGAAGTGACGTTAGAAAAGTTAGCTGTCTATTTTGGCGTTGCACGGGAGGACTTGACCGGCGAAGAGCAAAAAGAAAAGCCCGCCCCCAGTGAAGGGAGTGGGCTGGATGCAAGGTTTGACGCGCTGCTAAGTCAGATGACCGATGCAGACCGTGCAGATCTGCTGGAGTATATGGAATTTAAGGTTGCAAAGAGGAAGGAAAACCCCAATGGCTGAGTTTTTGGACAAAACGAGCCTGGCGCTCCTATTATATATGGAGAAGCACAACAGGAAAATGAACCAGCACGAAGTCTGTCTCATTTCCGGAGAGGATTTCAGTTTCAACGGCCAGAATCGGTACATTCAGAACTTGAAGGGCCGCGGTCTGATTGATGAGCGTCGCAAAGAGTACATTCCTGACGGGGTGGGTGGTTTTCTTCCCAGCGAGTACATTTATTCTCTTCCGCTAGCTGGAGAAGCCTATCTTCAAGAACTTCGAGCAGATCGGGAGAATCAAATACTTCAGGCCGCATTGGATTTGCTGGTGACCATCTTCGGTCAGAAATTTTAAGGGCATCACAAACGCGGTCAAATGCTTCGTGCAGCTCTTTCGTGGTCTTGCCCTTTCCGCATCCGTAGTTGAAGCAGTAACACCCGATTTCAAGAGAGCACCGGTGGTCGCAATTTGCGCACTCTTCGCTTTTGATTCCGGGCAGGCCGGACGCTTCCGTTGCCAGAAGAGCAAAAATTCTGGTTTTGTACCGACCCAGTTCAATTTCGTACTTATCCACAGATTTACTCCTTTCTGCTGTTGAGCAGGCTTTCCGCATAGGAAAGCACCTCTTGTTTTTCCTGTGCCGACAGAGAAGAAAATAAAGCTTTGAGACGGCACTTTTCTTCCATTGTATCACATTTTGCAAATTTTGTGCTATTTTCTTGCACTTTATTTTCCCCCTTTGGCGTTTTCCTTGATAATTTAGCTTTTCGGCAGCTGATTGGCTGCCTATTTTTGTTTATGTGAGGTGCTTATTATGGCAAATGCCTGTCCTGTCTGCGGCGGCAAGCTGGGTCTTCTGAACCGTGAGAAAAGCGCGGACGGCTTGATTTGCGCCAGCTGCAGCAACTTTCTCTTTTCAAAATTGGGCATCCGGGCTGCAAAGCAACCGACAGATGTTCTTGCGGCTTACTGGGCTACACTAGAACAGCGTCGGAAGGTGTTCAAAGAAACCGATTCCATCTATGATGGAGACGCTCTCTTTGTGTCGATTGACAAACCCAACCGGCTGTTTTGCATTGGACACCGCAGTGGTGATAAAGGCCCTCGCATGATTTACAGCTTTGATGAAGTCGCTGGGTATGATTCTGATACTCCTGACGATCTGACGGTGACAGAGACAAAGGGCGGTATCGGCCGTGCCGTGATCGGTGCAGCCGTTGCCGGGCCTGTGGGTGCGATCGTGGGCGCTGCCACCGCTAAAACAGAGACCCGCAAGGGTCGCAGTAAAGAGAGCGTGTCTATCCACTTTGCGCTTCCACTAGGCGAAAGCAACTTGCCGACAACGATTTATCCCGGCGGAATGACTGCGTTTCTCAAGAGTTGCAAAGGCTCTCCAGAACAGTCGCAGGGCACCGCTTCGGCTGCCCCCAGCTCCGCCGATGAACTTTTGAAGTTTAAGCAGCTACTGGATATGGGGGCCATCACGGAAGCGGAGTACAACGCAAAGAAATCTCAGTTGCTTGGCCTGTAAACGTGTTCACAACCATATTATAAAACCGATGGTTGTTATCGTCAATCCCTATTCGTTCCCTTCTTTCAGCGGAAAAATACGCTGAAAAATGTGGATTTACGCTGACATTTCAGATTATTTGCGGAAATTGCGCGTTTTTCACAAGCAATGTGCAAAAAATGCACGTTGCTATTCGCGGTTGCAAGGCTGCTGCAAATTTTGCAACAGGTCAGCAGCCAGCGCCCCGCCGGGCGTACCGGCTGCGTTACGCAGGGCTTGCACCTCCGGCAGGGCCTTATGTTGAATGTAAGCGCGAGCAAGGCGCTGCTGCTCTGGGGTCATATCCAAATAGCAGGCCAGCAGGGCACGGGCATGGGTGCGAAAGTGTGACAGCTTTTTCATAACTCATTCCTCCCAGGGTGCAGGGGTGTGGTCGGTGCCGGTCAGGATGCTGGCGGACATTCCATCGATGATGGTCATTTCAGCTTCTTTGACGTTTCTTTGCTCAAAATCCATTTTGTTTTCTCCTTTCTTTTGTGCACATCTACGATTTATAATCCAGATTTTACCATGCGCCGTTGGAAAACAAAATACGGATAAAATTTGTCGAATGGCGCAGACTTTTTCTGCGCCATTTTTTGTTAAAAACACACTGGTTTTATGGGGGTGAAAGTATGAGTTATTTTACAGCGAGCCAAATCGGAAAGGCACTTGCAAAAACGCGGGTGTCTGCTGGCCTGAGCCAAGCAGAGATTGCAAGGCGCATCGAAAAAGGAGAGCGCACCGTGCAGAGCTGGGAAAAAGGATGCACCAGCCCGGACAGTGACGAGATCATGGACTGGTGCACGGCGTGTGGCGTGTCGCCCATCACAGTGTTCATGGAGATGACCCACCCGGATCTGTACAAAGTGCCGGATGACGGAAAGGCGGACGATGAGCTAAACGCGGAGTTGCGCCGTCTCGTGGTAAGCCTGCCGCCACTGACAAAAAGGCTGCTTCTCTTCATACTGAAAGGCAGTCACGGCAGCAGCCCGCCTGCTGTCATATCGGAGATAGCTGCAAATTTGCACTGCCCGCTCAATAACCGGGTCAGCATATGCGGAACAATCATCGACCAATACAACTTTGCCCAGAGCATGGGATTAGACCCATGCCCGGACGCTCCGCACCCTCCCATTGACGACCTGAAGATCAACTACAAGGCCGGAAGGGCCGCTGCTGAAAATGGTGCCTTCGGATATATCGGGCAGAAAAAGGAGTAAGCCATGAAATGCGTGAGACCATGCTGCCGGAAAGAAATCCCGGATGGTGCTTCTTTTTGTCCGTGGTGCGGGAAGAAGCAGCCGGAAGCCGCCCCGCAGCAAAGAAAAAAGCGCCGCCGTCCCAAGGGCAGCGGCAGCGTGTATAAACTGAACGGGGCGCGGGCAAGACCGTATGTGGCGCTTACGGCCTGCAGGGACGTTCTGGGCACGTTTGAAACGGCAGGCGAAGCCGTACAAGCATTAGACGCTTACAACGCCCAGAACACCCCCGCAGCGCGTCTGAAGTGCACCTTTGCGGATGCCTATTCCCAATGGAAAGCGCAGCCCAAATTTGACAAGCTCAGCACGGACATGCAAAAGGGGTACGAACTGGCCTATGCAAAGGCTGCGCCGCTATACGACCGACAATTGCGGGACTTGAAAGCGGCAGATTATCAACAGGTCATCGACGCAATGGTGGAAAAGGGACTTTCCCGAAGCTCCTGCGAAAAGCAGCGCACACTTTTCAGCCAGATCTGCGAGTGGGCAATGGCGCAGGACATCATAAACAAAAATTATGCCATGCTGCTGCAACTCCCGGCGGCTACAGAAAAAGCAGAGCGCACACTGACCGCCCAAGAGATCGAGCAAATCAGCAGCCGACAGAATGACCCGAAATTTGGGCAGACGGCGCAAATCGCAATGGTGCTGCTTTATACCGGTATGCGCATTGACGAGCTGCTTTCCATGCGCTGCGACGATGTGCACCTGAAAGAGCGGTACATGCAGGGCGGTGAAAAGACAGAAGCAGGCAAGAACCGCATCATCCCCATCCTTGATCCCATTTACAAGATCATTGCCTTTTGGATGCTTGACAGCGGGTGTGAATGGCTGATTCCATCCAAGGCCGGCACAAAGCTGGATAAGCGCAACGTGGCTACAAAGTTCCGGGCGTTGATGCAGGAATGCCATATAGAGGGCGTGCATCCACACACGCTGCGCCATACAGCCGGCAGCAAGATGGTGGAGTGTGGTCTGGAAAAGACCGCCGTGCAGGCCATCCTCGGGCACAAAAATTTCTCCACCACGGCCAACAAGTACGTGTCCCACAACGATCCAGCCTATTTGTTGCAGGAAATGCAGAAGATGAAGTACTGATTTGTTAGACTGTTTGTTAGATTATCACGTTCATTCAGGATATTTTAAGGCGTTTCAAGCAAAAAGAAAAACGCACGGACGATTTATTTTTATCGTTCGTGCGTTTATTTTTGGAGCTGGTGACAGGAGTTGAACCTGCAACCCACTGATTACAAATCAAGTTTATTTGACGTATTTATGTAAATAATTATTGATTTGTTGGTTTATTGTTAGACTATATACCTCGTGCCACAGCGTTGAATACTATGTAAAAATAGCACATTCTATGCTTTTTTACAAGTCGCTTATCTTCCGCATTACTAGCTCATACTCTTTCGGGTACGCCAGCTTTATTGCCTTCATGTGCTCGTCAAGCACCTGCATCAGACCGCCGAAAGGAACAGAGCTGGCAGCCGCTACAAAGTCGCTTTGCGGTTCCGTTGCTGTGGAGTACGCCGCCGCATAAGTCGCGGGTGGCAATGCCTGGGTCTGCGTTTCAGGCGCGTGTGCTTCCTCCAGCTCGTCCCGCACGGTGCAGAGGGCGGCAAGCTTGTTGACGCTCTGCCAGCTGGTTTCCTCGCACTTGAGCTTGCGGATGTGCTCATTGATCTCGTCAATGTCCATGCCTGCCGTCCTCCTCTCTTATGCGTTCCTCAGAATGTCTGCCGCGCGTTTGTAAGCGTCTCGCTCTGCGCCGGTGGCGTCCTGCATCATGTCCTCGATGTCAGAGATCATGCGCTCACGGCCATCCGTGCGGGAGTAATGCCCGCGCACATAGTGACGGCCACGGTTGGCGTAGCTGTTGCCCCGGTTGTAACCGTTCCCGGAATCGTGGCCAAAAGTCCCGCGCATGTCAGCTTCCCACTCGCCCGCACGGCTGTACTCGCCGCCCTCGCAGTAGTCCTCGATGCGGTGGATGTCCAGAATGATATCCACGATCTCGCCGATCATCTCGATATCACCCGGAGAACGGCTCTTTTTGTCGGTCAGCTCCATGAGCTCGTCGCACATCTCATCCTTCAGATGATTCAGTTTGTCCAGCATGACTTTATCTCCTTTCTTATGCTACCCGCTCAACGATCAAATTGCTGTTTGCAATGCTGACAGCTTGCGTACTGGTGTTTTTAGCCGCCACGGTCACGCAGCAGCCGCGCGGCACCTCGATGAACGCAGCCACGAAAACGTTGAAGTAATTTTCGACCGCCGCCGGGGTGACAATGGCTGTCGCACTGGTCAGCGGCTCACCGCCGACAGCCAGCGCCACAGAAATGGGACCAACAGTGCCGCCGGTGGGAATGGCGATGTTGCCGCCAAAGCTTACCTTGAAGCAGGCCCTGCACTGCCCGCTGGTCAGGCCGCGCAAGGTCACAAGGCCGCTGCCCTCACGGTGCACAATGCACGCAGGCGCTTTCACTGCGGTCTCGGTCAGGGGAAGGTTTTCACCCGCTGCCACGCTGACGGTGTTAGAATTGCTAAATTCAGCCATTATCCAAAACCTCCTTTTCTGCACAAACAGGCGCATTTACTGCATAAACGGTTTTTAAGATATCCATCCAAGAATTGGATGGATCTGCTTTTTCCGTATCAAGCAGGGTTTTCAAAATGAAAACATAGTTGTTCAATTCCATCATGCTCATTTTGTTCTTATCCATGCTGTACAGATAATCTACAAACTGCTGTTTCAGCTCTGCTACGGTCATTCAAATGCTCCTTTCATAGAAAAACGCCGGGACTTTTGCCCCGGCGCTCTGGTTTGCAAAATCAGCTCAGGGGCTGAACATTTCCCATTTTGGAAAAAGTTGCCGTGATTCGGTTATGCGCAACCGTTGCAGCCGCAACCGGTGCCGCAGTTACCGTACTGGTAGGGTGCGGGTACCTGGAATGCGGGCACAGGGCGGGGGTTGTAGTAGGCCAGCTGACCGCTCATGTAGGCCTTGAGCGTTTCGTTCTGGGCTGCCTGAGATGCCGCAAGCTGTGCTGCGAACAGCTGCTGACCCTGCTCAGCGATCTTTGCGTCCTTTGCCTCGATGCGCTGTGCGGTCAGGGCGTCAAGGATGGCGCGGGCGTTCTGGTTCTGGTTGTCGATGATGTCCCGGGTGGTGTTCTGCACCGTGTTGCGGGTCTCGCAGGACTGGGTGGCCAAATTGTAGTTGACGCCCTGAATGGCAGAGCGGTTCTCGCAGCAGCACTCCTGCTGCTGCATCTGCATGGCAAACAGCTGCTGCATGAACGCCGCCTGCTGGTTTGCACGGCTGATCTCTGCGGACATAAAGCCGTTGTTTACGGTCTGCTGCACGCCGTTGACAAGCTGCGCCTGCTGGTAGAAGCCATCACACATGCCGTTGTTGATACCATCCATCTTGCGCTCGATGTTGGCAAAATCGGAGGTCAGGACGTAGCCGTCAACGACACCGGCACCGGTGTTGCCATTGCCGCCCCAGTTGCCGCCCCAGCCGCCGCAGAAGGCGAACAGGAACAGGATGATGATCCACCATGCGCCATCATTGCCAAAGCCAAAGCCGTTGCCGCCGTTGGTGTTTGCGGGCTGAACAGGCATGGTCAGAACCGCAGAATCGGAAGAAAGAGACATTTTTGTACTCCTTTCGTGTGTTTTGAATGATTTTTATGCTTGAACCGTGGCCACGGTTACGACTTAGTGAGGCAAAAACTGCTGGAACTGCTGCGCCATCGCCTGAAGCTGGTTCAGCTGCTCCTGCGACATCTTGCCTGATTGCAAGAGCTTCTGCACCTCTGCTTTGGGGTCGCCCTGAAAGTTGGCCTTGAACTGCTGGAACTGCTGCATCATCTGTCCGAACTGGCCCATAGGGCCGGACATGGCAGGCATACCGCCGCTCAGAACGTTAAAAAGTGGGTTTGCCATAATTACTTGACCTCCGTTTCAGGCTTTGCGGGCTCTTGCTTTTCCAGCGCCGCACAGCGGGCTGCCAGAGCGTCAAACTCTGCTCGGGTGACAAATTCCCCGCCGGGCTGCTGCGCCGTCTGAGGGGGCATTTTTGCCGCCGTGGTGCGTTCCTTGTAGTCAAAGACGCGGAGAGGCAGCGGCATCCCGCTGGCGTCGGTGCTCTTGATGTAAAAAGCGCTGTTTTCGCTGTCCATCAGCAGTACGCTGTTGCCTGCGGCGACCATATAGGCTTTTGCGCCCTCTTCTCCCTGTACCCAGATGATGGAGGGCGTAGCCTGTGCTGTCTGTGCTGTCGGCTGCTGCATCATGGGAGACTGATAGCCCACTCCCTGCCTGAGTTGAGTGAGGTTGTCTGGCATTGGCTGGCCGTAGTATGTTGGCATCTGATACGCATACGGATTATAAGGCATCGTTTATTCCTCCTTGTACCAGTAGTAGATTGGGCATTCCGCGCCGCTGTCCCAGCTGTCCCACCACACGCCGTCGATGACGGTCAGGACGTGGCCGGAGCAGCCCAGTACATACACGCCGTGCGGGTACTCCCGGGCAAAATCTGCCACGGTGTAACAGGTGGTGCAGTCTGCCTCCACCAAACAGCGCTTGAACCCGCGTTTTTGGAGGTATGCGCCCCATGTGCGGTTGGCGCTGGGCATATCGCCGAGGGCGTAGCCGGTGAGCGCCAGCGCAATATATGCCTGCTCCCAGCTCTGACCGGTGGCCGCAGCTACCGCCCGCACTGCGCAGTCCCCGACGCTGCTCCCGCGCGGGTTTGGATTAAACCTGTGCCACATGGTGCACCCTCCCTTTGCGCCCAGTGTACTTTTTTAAACCGCCGTGAGAGACAACGAACGCACAACGAAGGACAAAAAAGAAAAGCGCCCACACGGCATTACACCGCGTGAGCGCTTGATTTTTGAGAACTATAAATATTTTAGAAAAGCTCTTGACATTTTGTAGCAACAAATATATAATACTTGTAGCGACAGAAAAAGAGAGGTGATTTAGATGTCGCCTAAGACTGGTAGGCCAAAGGTAGAAAACCCAAAAGACACCATGCTCCGCGTCAGACTGGACGAAGGATATTGCAGGAAGTTGGACAAGTGCGCCGAATCCCTGAATATGAGCAAAAGCGAAATCGTGCGTAAGGGAATCGACCTCGTTGAACAGTCCATTAAATAAAAAAATCCCTGCGCTGCTACTTCTTGGCGGTCGTACAGCACAGAGATTCAATCCCAAACTTTTGAGGTTCGGTAAATTTAGTATACCACAGCCTCAAATGTTTTACAAACATTTTTGAGGTATTCTATAATGGAAACACCAAAAATCACGAAGGTGGAGCTTGAACTGGATGCTGTTTCTGGCGAACTCCGAGTAATGCACGACCTACTGAACATCTTTGCCAACTGGTTCGAGGAGACCCACAAGACCGATATGATCAAGCGGGAGCGCACCAGCGAGCTTGTGAGCCAGATTTGGAGAGAAGCCCCGATGTACAGCTCCATGCTGACGGCCTTGTTTGCATCCCTTACCGGGTTGGAAAAGGAAGTAGATGAGGTGATTGAAGCGGAGATCAATAAGGAGAGTGTGGCATGAGTGACATTGTTCTTTCGATTCAGAACGGTGAGCCGGTAGCATCCAGCCGGGATATAGCTGAGAACTTCGGCAAGCGCCACTCTCACGTTTTGGATGGCATTCAGTCCATTATCCACTCAGCCGAAAAATCGGCTCAGTGGTTCTGCGAGTCAGAATACAAAGATGCAAGTGGACGAACGAACAAAATGTACTACATGAATCGTCAGGGGTTCTCCCTTGTTGTGATGGGATTCACCGGCGAAAAAGCCTTAGAGTGGAAAATTAAGTACATTGAAGCCTTTGAGGAAATGGCAAAGCAGTTGACCACGCCCGAACCTGAACCGCCGGAGCTGGCACTTTCCAAAGCGCTGGTCATGGCGCAAGGCATCATTGCGAGGGAACAGGAGCGCTCTAAGCAGCTCGAAAAGGAAAATGCCAAGCTCAAGCCTGCCGCCGAGTACGCCCACAATATGCTTTTGAGTGATGAGACGCTGACCGTGACACAGCTGGCCCAGAACTACGGCATGACTGCACGGAAGCTGAACAGCCTTCTGGCAGAATGGGGTGTACAGCGCAAGGTCAACGACCAGTGGATACTATACAGCAAGTATATCAACAAAGGCTATGTTGTGAGCATCCCGGTGGACGTTGGCGAGAACAAGACCAAGGAAAACACTCGCTGGACACGGACAGGGCAGGCGTTCCTGTACAAGCAGCTCCATGACCACGGTTACAAGACCGTGAAGGAACAGCAGGAAGAAAAGGCCAAAGAGCGCAAGGTGCTCCCCTCCCCCGCTGAACAAACCGCATAAACAGAAAGGCCCCCGATGCTCCAAACGGAACACCGGGGGTTTCTTCTTACTCAAGCACTTTGTCAATGCCTTTCAGCCGGTAGCCTATCGCCGTCCGGCTGTAATGCATCTGTGCTGCAATGTCCGGCAGTGGGAGCCGCTCAACGTACCGCAGTAAGGCTATCTTACGGTCTACCCTCCCAAGCGGTGCGCTTTTAATGGCGGCGATCATCCTCTGTCGGTCAAGTCCTTGCAGCGCAGCGGGCAGCACTACACGAGCCGCCGCCACAGGCAGCACCGAGCCAGAAAGGCTGCGGCAACTGTCCGGCGTTGCGCACCATATTGCCAAGCACGGCAAACTGGTGACAAAACGTCACCAGTTTGTTGACATTGCCGAAATGGTATGTTTTCGTGAGGTCGCGAAAACGTGCGCAGACCATTTTCGTGATGCCACGAAATTGTTCTTGTGCGGCGAGCATCTCGGTGACGTCACCGAGATGCTCGTATGTAATGCTTGCCATAATATCACTCCTTATTGTGAACAATGAGATAACGAATTGCGGAAATTTTGACGATAACGCTATCATCCGGGTTGTTTTGTTGCACACCGCTGAGCGCAACGTATTCGCCATTTATCCACAAAATATTTCCTTCCAACCGCATGAGCCATTTTCCGCTGCCATCGAAATCAGCGGCATGATTATCCAAGTCGATTTCGAGGTAAAAACCATCGTTCTGTTTTGCAAAGTATTTTTGCAGAATAGAAGTGATTTCTTTCGTACTCATGTTTTCGGAATCAGCAATGACTTTGATGTAGTGGTAATGAAACATTTTTTGTCTCCTTACAGTGTAATTTCCTCAGCGTTCGCCTTGTCATCAGCATCCAGCGCATCGTAGTACGCCTGCGCAAGGGCTTCCACCTCTGCGATGTCGTCCTCCGTCAGCAAGCCGCTGTCCAGATGGGTGTACGCCTTGTCCAACCAGTATGCCACATCGCGTCCTGCGGCAATCTCCCGCTTGATGGAGCGCAGGGTCAAATCGTGTCTGGCTTTGGATTTAATTGCCATAGTCAGTCCTCCTTAGGTCATGGACGCTACTGCGTCCTCAATGCGTTTGATGGCGATGTTCACGTCCCTCTGATACCCCAGCTGGATTCCGGCACCGTCACCCGCCTGCACCACCGTGTCAGGGCCGTAAGCGGTGAGGGCTTTGTAGGCGGCAATTTCGTCAGGGGTGAGCGGAGTTTCGATGGGTTCAATCGGAACATATAGATAAGTCGGGTGCGCTGTAAACCAAGCCTTAGCTTCGTCAACTGTAGCAGATTGCCCTTTAGGGTTAAAAAGAGCAGATTTCAACGCAATCACGTCACCAATTCTACTATAATACAAAGAGAAATCGGCAGTGAAATATTTAGACATTTGCACAGAAAATGTGGTGCACAAGCATAGCCAGCCCTTCCCACTCGCCGGTGGCGGTGACGGCAAGGCGGTACACGCCCCGGTTCTTGGTGTAGCCAAAGCGCACCAGCTGCTCATAGCCCGGCACTTTGACGAAGCCATTGGATGCGAGAGATACGCTTAGCTCAATCATAAATTACCCCTTGCTGATGGTAGGCTTCTTTTCTGCCAGTGCCTTTTTCATCATGCTGACGGCCTTTTCGATCACGCTGTCCAGCACTTCATCGGTGATGAAAGGTTTCAGCCAGTCCGGCAGTGCGCCGCGCAGCGCGGCAAAGACCTGTGCCTTTTTCTTTGCACCCTGACCGCTGCCCATGATGCTGTCCTCGGCGATGGTCACAAGCTCCAGCGCCCAGTCCTTGACATACTGCTTGTAGCCCAGCCGGATGGCGCCCACTGCCAGCGCGGCAAAGCCAATGAGCATCAGTACCAGTGCGATGGGTGCGGGGATAAAGTTAAACATTGCTTCCATGATTTGTTACTCCTTTCAGCAGGTAGTTGTTAATATCGGATTTGCTTTTTTGCATACCTTCGCGGTTGTTGCCGGACAGCTGCGAATCCAAAAGATTTTGCACGCCAACGAGTACGAGACGCATTTCTTCATCGAGGCCGTCAAAGCGGCGCAGGTCTCTTGCAAGGGCCTGTGCGTGCTGAAGCTGTCCCTGTTCCAGCACGCCAAGTCTTTTTTCGAGCGTATCCATTCGCTTGTTCTGCGCATCGTCGGGGGCCTGTGCCTTTTTGATGTACTTGTGGATGATGTCCAGCACCTTGTCGATGGTGATGGCTGCGGCGCACAGGCTGCCCAGAATGCCCAGCACCCACAGTAAAGCTTCTTTTTCGGTCATTTACCCTCCCGGAGACGGGTCAGACCCTTCTTGCTGATGATACCCGCATAGTCCTTGTATGCGTGGGACATGTCCACGTTGGTGACTTTGCCCGGAATGGCATCCACAACGCCCGGGATATGCGCCTTGCTGGTGTACTGCCACATGCCAAAGGGCCAGCCGGGAGCGGGCTTCTTCGTGCGGTAGGCAGCCAGCCACACATCGTAGGGCTTCAGCGCCGCGCCGCCCATGTACAGGAAGGTGTTGCCGAACCACAGGCCGGTGTAGAGCAGAGCATACACGCCCCAGCTTTCCACCGTGCTCAGCATGTAGGCCGTCAGGTCGGTCAGCGCGGCCTTGCCAAGCGGCTTCTGCACTTCGTCCTCGATGTCCACGGCCACCGGCAGCTCAAAGCTCCGGCCGGTGAGCAGCTTCTTGAAGTAGGCCAGCTCCTTGTCGGCCTGCTCCCGGTTGACCGCCTTGAAGTAGCCATACACGCCGCAGGGGATGCCCAGCCGCTTGCATTCTGCGTAGTTGCGTGCAAACTGTGGGTCAGTGTAGGGGGCGCTGGGTTTGCCCTTTGCACTGCTGCCCATGGCGCGAATCATTACACCGTCCACCTTCCCGCTTGCCTTGACCTTCTCCCAGTCGATCGTGCCCTGATACCGGGACACGTCCATGATTTCAGCCATAGCGTCCTCCTTACTGCGTGATTTCCTCAAAGCCGCTCTTGATGAGAATTGCCTTGACCTTC
>ERZ835051.570-NODE-570-length-42768-cov-6.685295_pt1 | contig 42768 bp, 64 predicted proteins | sample MGYA00519575_ERZ835051 | MGnify/ENA primary metagenome ERZ835051 (study PRJEB31850, sample SAMEA3708769) | human gut metagenome | biome: human gut; feature: human-associated habitat; material: faeces | place: China | collected 2014 ... | reverse complement strand
CCGCCTCCCGGCTGGGCGGAGATACCGGCGGGTATGGCCGTGCCGGAGACGTTCCCGTTTGTGGAAATCGAGGTGGAGAAAAATGTGGTGACGAAGATGACCGCCGGGGTCGTGCCAGAGCCGGAGCCTGAGCCAACGCCGGAGCCGACGCAGCTTGACCGCATCGAGGCGCAGAGCGCCTACACCGCCATGATGACCGACACACTTTTGGAGGGCTGATATGAGAGACAAAATCGCAAGATGGTACGCGCAGGGCCTCTGGACGGAGGATATGGTACGTACAGCCGTGAAAAAGGGCGTTATCACCGAGGCCGAGGCGGGGGAAATTTTGGGCGAGAAAAAGCCGGAGGTCAATCCTCCGGCAGGACCCCCAGATACAAATGAAACCGGTTGAATAATCAACCGAACAGTTGAAACCGGTTGAGTAATCAACCGAACAGTTGAAACCGGTTGAATAATCAACCGTAAATTTGAAAGGGGTATACATTATGGAAAAGAAGTTTGCTGAGATCATCAACGAGGGCTGCAAGAGCGGCAAGACCATCGAGGCTATCAATGCCGAGCTGAAAGCGGCGGGGGCCACCTTCCACCTGAACCCGGACGGCGGCGTGGCCAGTTGGACCGACAAGGAGATGGCCGAGGGCTTCATCCCCAATGAGGGAGAAAGCGCCGACGTGCGTCACCTGTATGATTACATGCGGCACGATGTCACGAAGGCCGGTCAGACCGTGCGGGTGGAGACCCCGGAGGGCACCTACGACATTACGTGGGACGAGGGCGGTCATCCTGAGAAGGCCGTGCGGGTGTGACCACCGAAAGGAGGGACACTATGAACGCAATGCATATCAAAAATACGGTGTTGGCGGTGCTGGCTGTGGCTGGCTCCGCCATCGCCCAAGCGCTGGGGGGCTGGGATATGGCGCTGAAAGTGCTGATCTGTTTTATGGTGCTGGACTACGCCACCGGCTTGATGGTAGCGGCCATCTGGCATAAGTCCAGCAAAAGCGGCACCGGGGCGCTGAGTTCCGACGCCGGGTTCAAGGGGCTGGCGAAGAAGTGCGTCATGCTGGCGCTGGTATGGATGGGGGCATTATTGGATCAGGCCACATCCAGCGACTTTGCCCGTGACGCTGTGTGTATGTTTTTCATCGCCAACGAGGGATTGTCGATTTTGGAGAATACGGCAGTGATGGGGATCCCCTACCCCGCCTTTATTAAAAATATGCTGGATGCCATTCGCCAGGCCAGCGATCAGGGGAAACAGAATACGGAGGCTCACACATGAGCACGAGAGCGGGCACCGTCCCGCTCTCCGATCTCCAATTTTTGAAGATCTATTTCAACCGGAAGCGTCTCCGCTCCACCACGGCCAACCTGAAAAAGATGCTGGCGGAGGCGGGCGGGGACGCTATCTGCAATGGCTCCATTTTTTTGCGGAACCAGACACCGGCCTGCCATTTGAAGGCAGACGGGCAGGCCCGCAAGGCCCCCAATTACCGGGCGTGGGCCATCAGCTGGGACACCCCGGCAGACTTCGGCGTGAAAACCGTACCCAACGGGGACCGGAATTACATGGAGTGCGTTCACCTCATCATCGGCGGGAAGAAGATCAGCCCCGTCATCTGCGGAGCGGATATGCGCTACCGTGCGCCACGGACGGCCATCGGCACCAAGAACGGGCGGTTCGCCTACTATGTGAGCCGTGACCGGCGGACGCCGGAGCAGCTTCGTGACCTGCTGGCCGCGTCCGGCTGGGACAACGCCATTATGATGGACGGCGGCGGGTCTACCTGCTTCATGGGCAGGGACGGCAAGGGCTTTACCGGGGACGGGCGGGTGATCCCGTTCTTCCTGGTGTGGAAAAAGAAAAGCGGGGATGCGTGTGAGCCGGAAGGAGAGAAACCCATGGTAGAGATCAACGCCTATTCCAAGGCGAAGGACGGCAGCAAGAAGCTGTCCACCCATTTTATAGTGAAAGAATTTGCCTGCAAGGACGGCTCTGACGCCGTGCTGGTAGCGCCCCGGCTGGTGATGGTTTTGCAGAGCATCCGCAGTCACTTCGGCGCGGCTGTGACCATCAACAGTGGGTATCGGACACCGCAGTACAATACCAAGGTGGGCGGCGTGGCCCACAGCCAGCATTGCTACGGCACGGCGGCGGACATTACCGTGCGGGGGCAGACCCCGGCGGCGGTAGCGGCCTACGCAAGAGAACTCATGCCCGATTGGGGCGGCGTGGGGGTTTATGACAGCTTTTGCCATATCGACGTGAGAGAGGCCAAGGCTGACTGGAACGGATAAGGAGACACTATGAACAAAACCATTTCAGAGGTCATCGCCCAGACGCAGGCGGTACGGCCTGACCTCTACACGGATGAACAGATCACCGGCTGGCTCTCTGAATTGGACGGGCAGTTGAGCGTGGAGCTGCTGAAAACGGACCCGGTATCCTATTCGTGGCCGGAGGACGCCGGAACGGAACTGCTGGTGCCCCATCCGTATGACCGCCTGTATCACCTGTATGTGATCGCTATGATCGATCTGTACAACCGGGAAACAGACCTGTACACCAATGACATGGCCGTGTTCAACAGCGCCATGCGGGAATACCGGAGCTATTACCGGCGGACGAACCGCCCAGCAACGGACGGGAATTGGTTCAAGACCATGTAAGGAGGGGCTATGTATCTTCCAAACCTTAAATACGCAGAGCAGAAAACGAAACAGCAGATCGTAGAGTTTTTAGGGATCAATTTCTCCGACAACTTTACGGACGGGAATTTTTCTGCCTGCCGAAACCTCTCTACCCGCAGGTATCCCTATCTGTCTACACGGCTGCGGCGGCTGCCGGTGGGGGACTATGTGTCCCCTACCGCCGTGACCGCATGGAACAAGCTGGTGGTTGTGGACGGGACAAGCCTGATCTATGACGGAAAGTCGGTTGGGACAGTGACGGCAGGTGAAAAGCAGTTTGCCGTGGTCAACACAAAACTGGTGATCTGGCCGGACAAGAAATATCTGGACCTGAACACGTCCACGCTGCACGAGCTGGGAGCCAGTGCAGAAAAGGCCAACGCCGTTGTGACCACCGACAGCATCACCATGACGGGGGCAGGGCTTTCTTCCAAATTCTCTGCCGGGGACGGGATCACGATCTCCGGCTGCACCACAAAAAAGGAAAACAACAAGGATATCGTCATCAAGGCCGTGGATGGAGACAAGCTGACATTCTCCGCAAACGCGCTGGCGGCTTGCACGGAAGCGGGTACCATGAAAATCGAGCGGAAGATCCCGGATCTGGATTTCATCTGCGAGAGTGAAAACCGGCTTTGGGGTGTGAGCAACGCCAACAAGACCATTTACGCGTCCTCTTTGGGAGATCCGAAAAATTTTTTCGTGTATCAGGGAATCTCCACGGATTCCTACGCACTGGCGGTTGGCTCTGCCGGGAATTTTACCGGGTGCTGCAAGCTGAGTTCCTCCGTGCTTTTCTGGAAGGAAAACCTGCTGCACAAGATTTTGGGCAGCTACCCTGCGGAATACGCCCTCTATACCTCGGACATTACCGGGGTACAGGAGGGGAGTTTCAAGAGCATGCAGGTCATCAATGACGTTCTCTTTTACAAAGGGCCGGACGGTGTGTACGCCTATTCCGGCGGTACGCCGTCTCTGGTATCCCAGACGTTCGGAGCCAAGCGGTTTACGGATGCCGTCAGCGGGACGGACGGCAAGAATTACTATATGTCCGCCAAGAGCGGCGGCGTGTGGCACCTTCTGGTGTATGACACCCAGCAGGGAGTATGGCTGGAAGAGGATGACACGGAGGCACTGGATTTCTGCCGGTACAACAGTTTCCTTTATATGCTGTCCTCCGATGGGTCCCTGTGGTCGCTGGATGCGGACACGGGCAGCGAGGTCATTGCCTGGAGCGCCACGTTTACGCCCTTCTACGAGACCATGGAGGGGAAAAAGGTATATTCCTTCCTGTATCTCCGGTTTGAGCTGGGAGAGAAGGCGTGGATGCAGGCGGAGGTACGGTGCGACAACGGGAAATGGGAGAAAATCGGAAGCCTTCACGGGAAAGGCCCGCAGCTGCTCCCGGTACGGCCAAGACGGTGTGACAAATACGAGGTACGGCTGTCCGGGCAGGGAGCGTGCGCGATCCTTGGCATGATCCGGCGGTTCCGGGTGGGTTCGGAGGTGTAGCATGGCGATTTTTGACAAGGAATTGAACCATCTGGACCCGCAGGACGCTGCCGGGAGCCTGCGGACGCTGGAAAACTATATCTCCTATATGCGGGAGCGGCTGGAGTTCAATAACTCCAATCTTACCCGCACCCTGTCTTCGGCAGGAACCAGTACGGCGGAAATGGTGCTGATCGTGGCGGCGCTGCAGAACAACATGCAGGCCATGCAGTCCAGCGTCACGGCGATGCAGGGGCAGATCACCACCTTGGAGACAACGGTTTCCGGGCTGAATAACAGCATACAGACATTGAGCCAGAACGTGACGGCGCTGCAATCCTCTGTGGGCACTCTGCAATCGGACGTCGCTACGCTTAAAACCACCGTGCAGAACATCGACAAGCGCGTCACTGCGCTGGAAGCAAAAGGAGGGACCACCTGATGGCAGGGTACTATGACAAAAACAAAGACTATTCCAAGGAATTACAGCGGACAGACCTATCCTCTTCAGAACGGGCACAGCTGACGCAGGAGCGGCAAAACAAGATCAACGACAAATACGGCGGCAGGGAGCCGAATATGACCGGCTCCAACAAGACCTACAGCCAGACCTACGGCGGCAGCTCCGGCGGGGCCAGTGGCAGCAGCAAAGGCAGCTTCGGCGGCATTGAGTATGACCGCAGAAACAACGGCGGCATTTACGGCGTACCGACCAGCAATTCCAAGCAGAAGAATTACAAGCAGGGCGGCGTGACCTATCGCGTTGGCGCAGATATGAGCCGACGCCCTGACCTGGCTGGCGGGTATGCGGTGTCCAACGGCTATACCGTGTTTTATGACAATAACGGTTATGCCCAAAAGGCCGTAAAGGGTGTGGCAGATTATGCGCCTCATCAGGATATCAATGCTGGGAACGGCAGCTACGGCAAAAGTGGCGCATGGACGGATAACGAAATGCTGACGGCTGCTGACCGAAAGAAGATCGCGGATATCCGGGCGCAGATGCAGGCGGGGAAGATCACAGGCGATCAGGCAAACCAGGCAGCAAACGCCATTCGCGCCGGATACGGCTACACCATCGACAAGCACGGCTATGTAACGGACAGTGGGGCACTGTCTGCCACGAATGATCTGCGGCGGCGGCTGGGCCTTTCGATAGATCCGGAGAACGCGGAGCTTGGCTATTACCGGTATCTGATGGGCACAGACACATCCCCTCTCGCGCAGGCGGCAGGGCAAGTGAAGTCCTACGATGACTTTATGAGGGACTATACGCCTGGGCAGCAGATCCCCTATCCCACAGTTGGAAACGTGGACTTTCTGCAGGGGCTGGTCAACAACGGGTTCAACACCAGCGACGCCGGGAGGCCGAGCTTTGACTATACCTACGATTCCGAAATGCGGGCGCTGATCGATCAGATCCTCAACAGCAATCTGGCGGACTGGAAACAGGGAGATCAGTACGCTGCCCTGCGCGACCAGTATGCGGCCAACGGTCAGATGAGCATGGCTGATCTGCTGGGGCAGGTATCCTCCCGCACCGGCGGTCTGGCATCCTCCTATGCGGCCAGCGTCGCCAATCAGGAATACAACGATTGGATGAGCAAGCTGGAGCAGGCTGCCAGAGAAATGTATCAGCAGGACCGCAGCGACAAGTTGAACAGTCTGGGTATGCTGAGCGATGCCTATGACCGGGAATACGGCGAGTACGGAGACAAACTGAACCAGTGGAACGCGGACCGGAATTTTGCCTATCAGCAGGCGCAGGACGCGCTTGCCAACCAGTGGAAGCAGAAGGAATGGGACTACAACATGTCTCAGGACGAATGGAACAAGGCGGCGCAGCAGGCGGAGATGATGGCGTCCTACGGTGATTTCTCCGGCTACAAGGCGCTTGGCTACACCGACAGCCAGATCGAAAGCATGCGGCAGGCGTATCAGATCGCGCAGACGGCAAAGGCGAAGAGCGGACGCAGCGGGAGCAGTGGAGGAAAGAAAAGCGGGGATAGCGGCATGAAGCTGAGCGTTGCAAAGGACAATGCCAAACAGGGCATTTTCACGAAGGATGTTCTGGATGCGTTCCACAATGCGGGATATAGCGATGAATATCTGGAAAGCGCTTATGGATATGAACGGCCCAGCGCTGCCGGTTCAGGCAATGTCCCCAATTTTGGCGATTTGAAGCGTTCGATTCAAACGCTGGTCGCACAAGGCAGTGGAGATAGAGCGTTCCAACTGTATAATCAGTATTTTGACAGTTTAAGCACCAAGCAGCAGGAAGAATTGAACCGTATGCTGGGAGCGTAGGAGGCGTGATATGGCACAAAAACTGGATCGGTCTTATTTTGGAACAGGCAATCGCAAAACGGCAACAGGCACGAACAAGAAAGACACGTCCGGCGCGGCGGAAACTGTACAGAAGCTGGATCGGAGCCACTTTAATAAACCGGAGAGCGCCCCCACTGCGGGGGCCTCTCCGCAGAAGAAAACTGCACCTGCGACGGCTCCTGCAAAGAAGCAGGGAAGCCTGCCTATGGACAATGTTGGCCGGAAGAACACGGCAAACAGCCGCCTGTTGCAGGACATTCAAAAGCGGGAACCGCGTGATACTGGCAATACGCCTTCCTTTGCGGATCGTGTGGCGAATACTATTAAGGGCGGTGCGAAATCGTCTGCGGCGGCATATACCAACGTAGGCGGCGTACTGGCTGAGGGCGCTGGCTACCTGAATACCAGAATCGCCAATCAGAACGCCGGAGCGGCTCTGCAAAGCGACCATGACGCGGTGAAGCAGTATGAAAAGATGCTGCGGGACGTAAAGTGGGCCGACGGCAAGCCCATGACTGCGGTGGACGTACAGCAGGTGCAGAAATACCTTTCTGCCGCAAAACGCCGGATCGCAGCCCATGAGGGCTACACCAAAGCGGTGGAGCAGTCCGACAAGGAGGTAGCTGACAAAGCATACCGGAAGGCGGACGAGCTTGCCGGAAGCGCACAGGCCGATTTGGAACGGGCAAAAGAAGGCACAGGGTTCCTTGGCAACATGCTTGTAGACGCAGGCGCATCCATGACCCAGACCGGTCTTGACGCAATCCCCAGTATTCTGACAGGCGGCGCGCTGGGCATGGCTCCGTTTGCGGTCCGCGCCTTCGGCGGGGCTACCCAGCAGGCACGTCAGGACGGCGCGGATTACAAGGGACAGCTTTTGTACGGTACGGCATCTGCTGCGAAAGAGGTTTTTACCGAAAAAATGTTCAACATTGCACTGCCCTTCGCAAAGGCATACGGCGGCGGTGCGCTGGACGATGTGGTGGAGCGCGGCATCCGCAGCGCAGTAGACAAATTTGCCAAAACAGAAGCCGGTAAAAAGGCGCTGGGATCGGCGCTGACCTTCGGAGCCGGAGCGGTTGGCGAAGGCTTGGAAGAATTTATCGGCGACTGGATGGAATGGCAGCTGCCCCGCATTTACGGCGGCGATGTGGCTACGGCGCAGGAAACGCTTTCTGATTCTTTGTATGATTTCCTGGTGGGCGCGACGTCCGGCGCGATGGGCGGCATCGTCAGTCCTAACACATATCGTTATGATCTGGGCACCGCACAGCAGGGCGCACAGGAGCGCACAGACGTTCAGGAGGGTACACGTACCGCCCCCGCACAAACGAACGTACAGACCCAGCAAGAGGGCGCACAGAGGGCCATTCAGGAAGCCGTCCAGCGGCAGACTGTGCGTAATCCCGTTTCCATGGAGGAACAGGTTTTGCGGCAGCGAGAAGCCGCCGTGCAGAAAACCTTTACCGGCATTGCAGACAAGCTGGGGGACAGCGGCAGAAAAGCGTTTCAGACGGCGTATCAGGGGACGGACCGTGGGGACTACGCCGGGGAATTTCTGCGGGCGTATCACGCAGGCATGACCAACCAGAAGAACCCCAACAGCACCAGCGCGGTATCCTTTGCGGCGTATGTGGCAGGGCAGAATGACGCGGCGGCGTCTCTTGCAAGAGAGAAGCGGGCGGCGCAGTTTGCCAAAACCGCCGGAATGGACAGCGGCCTTGTGTTCGACGATTATGTTTCCCGTGAAATGGACAGTTCTGTTGCCGACGAGGTAAACACCGTGTCCAAGGCATTGGGCGTGCGGACGCGGATGGTGGATCAGGTGCTGGGCGGAAGCGCAAACGGCCAGATCACCGGCAGCGACGTTCTGATCGCAAAGGACGCGGTGGACCCTGTTTTGCAGGTGGTAGGCCATGAGTGGACCCACCGTGTACAGGAGTTGGCCCCGGAGCAGTACCGGGCGTTTCGGGACGCTGTCACCAGTATGCCGGACGTGCAGGAAGCGGCGAACATCCTGCTTGACCAGTACAACCGGGCGGGCGTTGAAACCAGCTACGAACAGGCATTGGACGAGGCTACCGCCAACTACGCCGGTGAGATGATTGCAAACAGCGACGTGCTGGACGATTTCATCCAGAAGCACAGCGCCGACCGGACGCTGCTGCAAAAGCTGCGGGACGCCATCCATGAGATCGTGGGCAAGCTGACCGGCAGAGCCAAGCGGCAGGCCCAGACGGTGGAAGGGAAATTACAGGCGGCATTTGAAGCGGCCAGCAAGCAGGCGGAGAGCTTGCAGAACCGGCAGACTGATGGTACAATCAGTGAGACGAGATATGCCGCAAAGGGCAAATACTGGAGACCGAACCTGACGCAAAAGGAATGGTCTCTGCTGAACAGCCACATGGAGCAGGAAATCACGGATTCCGCCCACGCGCTGGATGAAGCTACGCAATGGGCCTATGCAAGCGAAAAGGGCAATCAGGTCTTTGCAATTTACGGCATCGGAGACGGTACGGAAGCCACGCCGCTGTATGCGGTAGGCGGCAAAAAAGCGGCGGCGCAATATGAAGTTTTTAAGCTTTGGATGGAGGGTAGTAATGGAGAAATTGACCGAAATCGAAAAAGTCTTGATCGGATATTTGAAAACATCAAAAGCAAGAGCGGGCGTGCAGGCAACAACGTTTCTGCTGCTGAGAGAGGAACCGCAGCAGATGGAAATGTGCGAATTTCTCTCGAAGAACGAGGCGGCAACGGAACAGCAAATTCTGAATCAGGCCCGGAAAATCGCAGGGTAAGCACCAGATTTTCACTGAAAGCCCCCGTTGAGGAAACGGACAAACTGATTGCCGTGCATAACAAGGACGAGGACAGCATTATGGCTGCTCTGAAGCTGGGTGGGCTGCCCATGCCGTCGATTGCCGTGGTTAAGGCAAAGTCCGGACACAGCAAATACGGTCCCATCTCGCTGCTGTTCAACAAGTCTACCATTGACCCGCAGACGGACAGCCGGAACAAGGTGTACGGCGGAGACGCTTACACCCCCACCAACCCCGGCGTGGAATACCCGGTCAACGCAAAAGCCGCATTGGCGGCGGAATCCAAAATCAACGAGCTTTCCAAGAAAGTTGCCAACGGCATTTTTGCCAGCAGTAGCGTTCTGCGGAGCCACGGCATTGAGGAAGTCAGCGGCGATTCTCTGAGCGCCGCCGCAAAGACATTGGCACGAGATGACGCGGTGCGGGCCGCTTATCTAGAGGCCCACGGCAAAGAACTGAAACCGGTTTATCAGGACAAGGTGTGGGATAACAAGTACGGCAATGAGACTGTGCAGGCCGTGGTGAACGAGATCGGCGTACAGCGGCTTGCGGAGATCAACGCCAATTTTGAACTGGGGCAGTCCGTGAAGACTGCATTGGGGGATGACGCGGAACGGCTCCGGAACATTTTGCGGGACTATTACCGGGACACGGGCGAGGCGCTTTTACAGAGAATGGCCCAAAAGCGAGGCTGGACGCAGGAAGAAATTGCCGAGAAGCGAAATGCCCGCATTGAAAAGAGCATGGAAAACGTCAGCCCGTTTACGCTGGAAAGCCTTGCCCGCCACGCATGGGACTACTATCAGGACGGCGGGGCCACTAAAGGCGAGATCGACCGATGGGGCACACAGGACCGCCTGCATGAGCTGACCGACAACGAGGATGTGGCGGGCTGGGTTGAAGAACAGCTGGACGGCGTGTTCGGGGAACCCGGCATCAACAATGGAAAGGACCCGTACACATCTTCCGGCAATCGCCGCAGTTTTGCGCAGACCCATTACAGCTACACGCTGGAAAACATCGTCAAGGCCATGCAGGAAACCCAGGAGGAGCGCGGCGGGCAAGTATCCGGCGTGACTGCCGGAGGCTTACAGGCCAGCGCGGTGCCATCTTACCGGACCATTCAGGAAATCCGGGAGGACAGCGGGCGGCTGGGAGCCGTGGACACGGACAGCTATAAGGCGCAGCTGGGAGATGTGGAGGCAAAAATCCGCGCCGTAACCCAGCGAATCATGCAGAGCACTAAAGCCCATTCCGACAATTCCTTTGAGGAGGGCGAAATCATCGGTGATGTGCTGATGGAAGCGGCAAAGGGCAAGCGTACCATTGATTCCATTATGCAAACGTTCGCCAAAGAGGGCTACAGGATCAGTAACGTGACGGCAAAGCAGATTCAGGAATTGTATCGTTCTGCCGCCGCTCTGCCAACGGAATACTTTGAAGCCAAGCCCCAGCGGGCCGTTGGGTTCAATGAGGTTCTGGCGGCGGTGATTCCGGATGACAGCAGCGACCGCCTGAAAACCGCCTTGCGGAACGCCGGTGTCAACACGGTGGAGTATATCGCCGGAGACGAGGCGGACCGTCTTGCGAAGGTTAACAGCGTGGATGATGCGAAATTCTCCCTAAAGGGCACGGAGAACGCGCAGGAAATCGCGGCGCTGAAACGGGAGAACGAGAGCCTGAAAGAGCGGGTGGAGTATTGGAAGGGCCAGACCAGACGGTCTCAGGGCGTGACCACCGACCGGAAATCCGTTCAGAAGGCGGCGGATGCACTGATAAAGGACTACGGCGCGGAGATCAGCGGCAGCGACATTGCCGGAGACCTGCAAAGCCTGTATGACTACATTGCCAGCGGCAAGGACGGCAGGGACGAGCTGACCTATGCAGAGGCGCGGAGGCGGTCTGATGCCATTGCGGAGCGGATCGCGGAAAGCGCCGTGGAGGTGGACGACCGGGCATACAAGGAATACGCCGGTCTGCGGAAGTATCTGAAAGACACCAAGCTGACGCTGACGGAAGCGGATGCCGCCGAGATCACGGACTTCAACGAGTTCCGCAAGAGCTTGTTCGGCAAGCTGAAAATCAGCAAGGGCGAACACACCAACGTTGACCAGATCTATTCCGAGCTGTCCAGCCAGTACCCGGAGTTTTTCAACGAAGCGCAGGATACCAACATCTCCGACCAGGTGCAGCGGATCGCGGACGTGGCGAACCGGCTGTACAAGGTGACGGAGTACAACCCCTTTGAAGGCTACATGGGACAGGCCGTGGCGTCTATCTCCAACGACATTATGGACCGGTTCTTTGACCTGCCTCAGACGAAAAAGACCTTTGCGGACCGGGCAGCGGAGCAGGTGCAGGAAGCCAGATTTCAGGGCAGACAGGCGGCAAATGACGCCTTTTTGGCAGGGCAGATGGCCCAGGGCAGACAGGACGCAAAGCGCCTAAGAAGCACGGCGCAGGCACTTGCAAAAGAACGGACCCGGCGTGCGGAGCAGGTGCAGGCGTTGAAGGAGCGTTACCGGGAGAAGGACGTGACCCGGCGGGACAATCAGAAGCGGAGAGAGCTGCGGGCTAAGATCGTTCGACACGCCAGCGCATTGTCTCAAAAGCTGCTGCGGCCCACGGACAACCAGCACATTCCGGAGGATATGCGCTCCGCCGTGGCAAAGGTGCTGGAAAGCATCAATCAGGAGAGCAGCCCCAATGCACGGTCCTTTACGCTGGACCCCGTGACAAAGGAACGCATTTACAAGGAGCCTGGTACGCCGACAAACCGGACGGTGGCGTTCCAGAATTTGAAGGAGCAGTATCAGAAGATCGCCCAGGATGGCGATATGGTGGTGGATCCGTCCCTGCTGGGCGATGACGATGTGGCCGGTGGATTCAGCGAGGTCATCAAGATGGGAGACACCCGCCTTGCGGATCTGACCACAGAGCAGCTGAAAACCATGTGGAACGTGCTGAAATCCGTGGAGCATTCCGTGACCACGGCAGGCAAGACGCTGGCGTCGGAAAAATTTGCGACCACCAAGCAGTTTGCCGATGCGCTCCGCATGGACGGCATGACCCGGCGGCGGAAACTGGGGAACAACGTAGCGATCAGTCTGGAAACGCCTTATACATTCTTTGCCCACTTTGGGAAAACCGGCAAGGACATTTACCGGATGCTGCGGAACGCGCAGGACCATCAGGAGATCATGGCGCGGGATGTGGCGGAGAAGGTTCACCAGATCCTGGGCGACGCGAAAACCGGCATCCGCAAAAACGCTGTGACGTCCATGAATGAGGAAGTCCACCATTTTACCACAACGGAAGGCCATGAGCTGGACCTGACCACGGCACAGGCCATGGAGCTGTATCTGCTAAGCGAACGCAAGCAGGCGGAGGACCACCTGCTGAAAGGCGGCATCGTGCAGCCGGAGATCAAGATTCCCGGCAAGACCAAGATCCCCAGAGGCACGGACGTGATCCATCTTTCCGCGGAGGATATTCAGTCCATTGTGAAGGTTTTGACCCCGGAGCAGATCAGGATCGCGGACGGTTTGCAGAAGCTGACCACCGGTGTTCTTGCCAACTACGGCAACGAAGCCAGCATGAAAGCCTACGGCTATAAGAAATTCACAGAGCAGGACTACTGGCCCATTAAATCCGCAAAGGAAGCACTGCACAGCTCACAGGAGAAGGACAGCGGGAATGTGCGCTCCATTAAGAATATCGGCATGGCGCAGGCGGTGAAGCCCAACGCGGCGACGCCGTTGAGCATCCGAGGGGTGTTTGACACCTTCGCGGACCACGCATCCGATATGATCGACTACGCGGCGTGGCTGTGCCCCATGGAGGATGCGAACCGGCTGTACAACTTCCAGTTCCGGGACAGTGAAGGCAATCTCATTCAGACCGTAAAAGGCTTCCTGGAAGAGAAGGGCGGACAGGGATCTCAGCAGTACTGGCAGAAACTGATGGGCGACATCCAGAACGGCATCAAAACAAAGGATTTTGAACCGCTGACGGATAAATTTGCAAAAGGCATCGGGAGCTTTAAGGGCGCTGCCGTCGGTGCGAACGTGCGTGTGGTCATCCAGCAGCCGTCCGCCTTTTTCCGGGCATCCGCCGTATTGGATCCTGCTGACATGGCAAGAGGACTGACCGGCGGCGTTACGAAGGGAAACGGCTGGGAAAAGGCTTTGACGCATTCTCCCATTGCCATGCGGAAGGATGTTGGTAGCTTTGACATTTCCTCCCCCTATACCCTGAATGACCGTTTTTACGGCAAGGAGGGCATCGCCAGCAAGATCAATGACAAGGCTGGCGCTCCCGCAGGGAAAGCGGACGCCGTTACCTGGGGCGCTCTTTGGAACGCCTGCGAGTGGCAGGTGAAGCGGGAGAGACCCAATCTGCGGGCTGGCAGCGGTGAATTTTACAGCGCGGTCAATGAAGTGTTTACTAACATGATCGACCAGACGCAGGTGGTAGACGGCATTTTGCAGCGTTCCAACATCATGCGCGGCAAGAGCGACCTTGCCAAGCAGGCGACCTCGTTCATGGGCGAACCCATCATGAGCCTGAACGTGTTCATGCGGGCATGGGACAATATGCGCTATGAAGAGAACCCTGCCAAGCGGAGCAAGGCCATTAAAACCGTGGGACGTGCAGCAGCTGCTTTGCTGGTGACGGACGTAGTTAACGCACTGGCCCAGAGCATCGCAGACGCAGGGCGTGACGATGATCCGGACAAGGATTATTGGGAAAAGTTCCTGACGGCACTGACCGGCATTACCGGCGGTGAGAAGACCACCAAGGAGCTGCTGCAGCATATCGTTTTGGAAGGAAACCTTGGGAGCAACGTCAACAAGCTTGGAAGCATCCCGTTTGTGAAGGATATTCTTTCCCTAACGCAGGGGTACAGCGTATCCCGGACGGACATGCAGGTGTTTTCTGACATTGTATCTGCCTCTAAGGATTTCACCGCAAGCATGGGCGGCAGCGGCAAAAAGACCAGAGAAGAAGCGCTGGCAAATATGTTTGCAGCCTGTTCTAAGCTTTTCGGCCTGCCGGTAGCCAACATCAAGCGGGACGCAATGGCGGTAGTCCGGACGGCTGTTCAAGCTACCGGCAGCGTGGCGCTGGAATATGAATTTGAGAAATTCACATACAATATTTACAGCACCGCAAACAAAAGCCGGTACCTGAATCTGGCGTTCAAGGCGTTGGAACAGGGCGATTTGACCACCTATGAGCACATCCGCAAGGAGCTAAAAGACTTCATGGCGCTGGACAACAGCTCCGTTGACAGCAGTATGCGGAGCAAGCTGGACAAGGAACGGGAAAACGATGAGGATTTCAGGCTCCCGGACGCGGCTGCAAGTCTGATCGGCGCGAAAGACCGGTACGGCACCGGCGAGGGCGAGGACAAATTTACGGAAAATGATCTCAGCTCCGATGACTACATCGTATACAGCCGCAGGAAGTCCGAGCTTTACAGCTCCATGGAATCCGGGTTGGAGGACAGCCAGGTGTTCGGGGCCTTCACTGACGAGCAGAAGGACAAGGCCCTGTCCAGCGCGGAGACCTACGCCAAAAAGACGGCACTGCACGAGACGGACAAAACCTATGAGATCTCGGACAAGTGGGTGTTGAAAGCGCAGGAGGCACAGAAGAAGTACGGCATTAAGCCGGAAATTTATGTGGCGCTGAAAACGCAGGTATCCGATCTGGAAAGCGTCAAGGACAGAAATGGGGAGACGATCCCCAACAGCAAGGGGCTGCTGATCATGCAGGCGGTGTACAATATGCCCGGTCTGAGTGAGAAGCAGCGGAACGCACTTTTTGAGTATCTGGGGGTAGGCAAAAGCATCCGGCATTACAACAAGGCGCTTGTAAACGAGAAAGTTCGGAAGAACGCCCGTTTGGCCGGGAAATAACGAAAGGAGATGTGAGGCGGCGGAAACGCCCACGGGATATCCCGTTCTGCAAGCTGAAACTGCGAGCATGAACAGTGAGCATAAGGCGCTGCGGGCCATGCTATCCGGCATGGCCCCCAAGCGGGCGGAGCAGGCCGTCCGGCTGGTTGGCCTCCCGGCTGACGAAGAGACGGCGGTGCTGGCGGTGGATGTCCATGGTCAAAGCTGCATCCAGACAGCCGACCGACTGCACGTCAGTGTGGACGGTCTGGCCAAGATCCGGCGGCGTGCCTACGCAAAAATAGCGGATGATATGCAGGGATAGAGAAAGCCGTGTCCGATTCGGACACGGCTTTTCTTTGGGCAGTTTAAGGGCAGAATACAGGCAGTTTCCGGGCAGTTTGGCTGTCCGGATTTTTTGTATCATGAAGGTAGAAGGAGGTGCGCTATGAATTATTTTGCGAATCCCTATCAGGGGTACGGAAGCCCCTACGGATACCCATCTGCGGCCCCGCAGGGTGCCGCAGGAGCGCCCCAAGCGTTTGGCGGACAAGTTACCCGGGTCAACGGTCGGAACGGCGCTGATGCCTTCCGGATGGCCCCTAACAGCTCCATCTTGCTGATGGACGAGCATGACCCCATTGTGTGGCTCAAGCAGACGGACGGGGCAGGCTACGCCACGGTGACACCCTACACGGTGACGCCGTATCAGGCAGCGGCCCCGGTGGACGTGGCCGGACTGGAAAACCGTGTGAAAAGATTGGAGGAGATGCTGAGTGGCAAACCCGATGATGCAGATGCTCCGGGGAAGCGGAAGCAGAATGCCGAATAATCCCATCGCCATGATGGCGGAGTTTCGGAAGTTCGCGGCCAACATGACGCCACAACGGGCGCAGCAGCAGGTTGAAAAGCTGCTGGCGGACGGAACCATGTCTCAGGATCAGTTCCAGCAGCTCCAGCAGCAGGCCAAAGACTTCATGGCGTTTCTTGGTAAATAGGCCGGTGCGCAACGGCTTGTTTTAAATTTCGAAAGGAGATCAGATATGGATAACTATACTTTGAGCGATCTCGCGGCTGTCACCCGTGACAATGACGGCGCAGGCACCAGCGGTGCCTGGTGGATCATCATCCTGTTCCTGTTTGTCCTCATGAGCGGTGGCGGTGGCTTCGGCTTCGGCTCCCGGCAGGGTGAGTTCGGCCAGTACGCCACGGCGGCCAGCCAGCAGGACATCCTGTTCGGCCAGCACTTTGGCCGGATCGATGACCGCCTGACCAACATCGGCAACGGCATCTGTAATCTCGGCTACGAGATGCAGGGCAGCATCGGCGGTCTTGGTAAGGAGATGATGCAGGCCCAGAACGGCACCAACATGGCCATCATGCAGAGCACCAACGGCATCCAGGCTCAGATGGCGGAGTGCTGCTGCACCACCCAGCGGGCGCTGGACGGAATCAACGCCAACATTGACGCCAAGTTCGCGGCTCTGGAAAAGAGCCAGCTTGAGGGTCGGATCGCGCAGTTGGAGCAGGCCAACAACCAGCTCTACATGCGTGAGCAGCTGTGCGGCGTAGTGCGGTATCCCACCGGCTACACCTACAACGCCGGTCCCTCTCCCTTCTGCGGCTGCAACAACGGCTGCGGCGGCAATATCTAAGCAGCTATTTCCGGATCGGAAATAGTTTAGGCCCTTCTGGCCGGGTTACGGGCGGGGCCGGTGCTCCGCCCATTTATTATTAGGAGGTTATTTATATGAGCTGCAAATCTTTGATCTACACTGCGATGCAGACACCGACCGCCGTTGCGGCGAATGGCATTATCCCTCTGGGAACCATCGTCCGGCGCTACGGATGCAACTGCAATCTGAACGGAAACGGGATCGCCATCAACGGGCAGGGCTACTACGATGTGGACGTGTCTGTTGAAGCCGTACCTGACGCCGCCGGAACGGTGACGGTTCAGCTTTTGAAGGACGGCGTTGCCGTCCCCGGCGCAACTGCTGCCGCTACGGTGGCGGCTGTTGCTAATACCGTGACGCTGGCGTTCCCTGCGACTGTCCGACTGGGCTGCTGCTCCACCGGTTCCGTGCTGACCCTGCTGCTGACCGGTGCGGCTTCCACCGTCAACAACGTTGCCGCACGGGTTGAGAAGATCTGAGGTGGACTATGGGCATGAACAAAGACCAGATCACGGAATATCTGGAAAAGCTGGAACACGGCATTTCTGAGTATATGCGGATGCCAGCCAGCGAACGGTCCGCCTGCGCGATCCGTGGGATGCTGGACTGCTGGTCTGCGCTTGCCGATATGAAAGACTGCACCCGCACGTCTGACGGCTTCACAGAACAGGATGCGACGGCGTGGTCTGCAATGCTCCGAAACGAGGACGGTACCACAGGCCCCCATTGGGGCGTTGACCAGACTACCGCTGTTGCGGAAAGTATGGGAATGACCTGGGAAAAGGTTTCCCGGCCCTGCTGGTGGATCACCATGAACATGATGTATTCCGATTATTCCGGCGTGGCGGAGAAATACGGCGTGTCCATTGCGGAGTTTTACGCGGATATGGCAAGGGCATTTCTGATGGACAAGGACGGTCCGGGAGCAAAGAAAAAGCTGGCGGCGTATTACCACGGGATCGTGGAACATGAATAAATTATGCCCCCGCCTACAATGGGCGGGGGCGTTCCATAGATTACATTAACCATTTGGATAAGTACAACTATGGAATTAAAGGAAATCGAAGTCTATCCGGCGATCTTGGTACAGCCGGATTTCTTTTAGCTTTAGTTTCCAGAACACTTTTTTGTTTTCTCTGCTAAGTTCTTTATAAATATCCTGCCATCCGGAAAAGAATGCCTCGGAGAGGTCTTTCGCGGATTTTGCGGGAGGCTTGCGGAGCAATGCCTCGGCGCTTTCCAACTGGGCCGTCAGGTCGGCGTAGCGTTTTGCGTATTCGCTTTTGGAGATCAGATCGTCAAGATACAGATCAGAGAGTTTAGCTAACTTCTTTTGTAAAGACTTTGCTTTTTCCTCAATTTCTTTGCTATCCTGTTTGGGTTCGTCTTTGGTATTTGCAAAAATTTCAATCTTTGCGTCAATCGTTTCCAGTAAATACTGTTCAATCGTGGCTTCCATAATATTTGCATGATTGGGGCAGCCCTTATACTGATAGGCACCATCGCAGCTGTACACATAGGATTCGCCGTTTACAAGCTTGCGCGGCCTGCCGCCGATTCTCCGCCCGCAGTCTCCGCATACAAGCAGCCCGGAGAAAATATACGTCCGGTTCTGGGCCACCTTCCGCTGGAGCCGTCTGCGCAGCGTCTGGATGCGGGCAAACTCTTCTGCGGTTAAATATGGCGGGATAGTCAGACCGTGCCATTCTCCGACATAGCCGCGATTGTCCAGCATTTTGCTTGCGGTTCGGTATTGCAGCTTCAAATTGGGGACTGCGGAGATCGCATTATGGATGGAGCCTGTTTCCAGGAACACACTGAAAAACGTTTTGATGTCCGGCTCTGCTTCGCGGTGGATCACCGCGAATTTTCCGTCGATCTTGTATCCTTTCGGCAGATGGCCGGTGCAGACTTCGTTTCGGGATTTCTTTGCGTCCAGCACCTTCTTGATCCGCTCTCCGGTCCGGTCTGCTTCGTCCTGGGCTACGGCCAGCATGATATTGATCTTTAACCGGCCTGCGGCGGTGGAGGTGTCATAGTCCTCGTAAATGGTTTTCCAGCACACATTGTGGGCTTCAAGGATATCCTGCATCTTATAATATTCGCCGATATTGCGGAACCACCGGTCCAGCTTTGTGACCAGAATAATGTCAATTTCGTTCCGCTGGACTGCGGCCAACAGCTCCATCATGGCGGGACGCTTTTCTATTTTCTTCCGGGCTGAAAAACCGGCATCCGGGTAAATGCCGACAACCTTCATCCCGTTTGCTTTGGCGTATTCCTCCAGATCGTTTTGCTGATCATGGATGGAAAGGCCAAACTTCGCCTGCTCTTCCGTACTGACGCGCGGATAAAGCGCTGCGCGTAAGACATTCAATATTGTCCCCTCCAAAATCCGTAATTGGCGCAGCGAATATCTACCCACACGCACCAGGCGAAGAGACCGACGATCAATAGTGACAAACCGAGTATGATCCACCTGTATAGTTTTACGGAATGACGTAGGTTGTTCAGCTCCGTCTCCATCAGGCCGATGGTCAGCCGCTTATTTTCAAGGCGGTGTTCCAGCCCATCCTTTTCCGCCTGCAAGGTTTCTTCCGTGGCGGTACAGTGATCGCCAATACTAAAAAATGCGTCCAAAGACACCCCCAGTGCCGCACAGATACCAGCTGTGGTATAAAGGGCTGGGGATTTGGACGCATGGGCGAAGAAATTATTAACGGTGGAGAGGGGGACGCCGGAAGCATCGGCAATGTCCTGGGCCGTCATGCCCAGCGCGTTCTTTTTTTCTCTGCATAGTTCCTGAATCGTCAAAAAAATACCCCCTCTTTCATTGTCAGACAAGATATGGACAGGCAGAGTACCAATTTTGGTTTTGCAACAATTTGTCGGCAGGTGTCGAATACCCTAATTTGAAAATTGCTCTACCTACCCTGTTTCTGCTACGCTTACATCACGGCAAGCCCCCCCAGCTTGCTGCCCCCGGCTCCGTCGTTTGTTGCAGAGGCGGCGGAGCGGGGGACCTCTAACTATTTACTTTCTACTATGGATGTTGTATATTGGTATCAAACAGGTGTACGATTGTTCTGTATGGAGGTGCGTATGAACAGAGATGAATTGAACAGCTGGTTTAAGGAATTTGCGCTGGACTTCTTCCGGTTTAACCGGCTCCCTCATGACACGGCGGAATGGTGGAGAACCTGCGGGACAGACCCAGCACTTCTGGAAAACTGCGTTGAATACAGCCGGGAAGCGTCCACTTGCCTGCTCACTCTTGCCAACCTGGTAAAAGACGTGGGTCAAGAGGCTGAAAGAAATCTTCAGGCTCTTGATCGTGAAAAAACGCAGACGCCATGACGGAAAGGCATTTTTGACAGGCCGGACACTCCCACGATTTGTGGCACTCCACCGATCTGAGCAGGGGCGGGGCTTCCCACCTCCAGACAGCCGATGCGAGAGCCTGATGCGTTGTGCCGTCCTGCGGGCAGCGGACGGGAAACTCCACAATGGGGTTTGACTGGGAAAAGTGCTTCATGGGCCGACCTCCCAAAATCAGTAATCCGGCATTTCTCCGGTTATGATTGCGTTAAACCACTTAGCATTGAGTTCAGCGTTGCCCCGATCATTTCGGATTGTGGGCGGGTCAAATTCCATCGCCCATTGAAAAGAGACATAGAGGATTTTATAATAATCAAGGCCAAATTCAGAGAGTTTTTTAGTATAGTTCTCTGTCAACTCATACGGCTTAAAGTCTCCGTACCCGTGGGCATGGTTTCGAATAAACACGAAAAATTCTGTATAGTAGCGAGCGTTGTTGTACTGCCTTTCTATTTTCCCTAAATTCCAAATGTTGGTTTTTAGGAAGTAGTCTTTCCAATGCTGGGAATAAACCGCCAAAATCTTGTCACAGTGTTCCTGCGCATGGTCACTCAACGCCAATTCTGGCGGCAACTCGTTATTCACATTGCGAATCAGAGATGAACTATAATCAAAAAGGTGAATGCATCCGTCAATATAGTTTCTCCAATCTTCACAATTATTATAGGCGTCAACCTTTTCTTTCCAAAAGATAATGATATATGTTTCAATAGCTGCGACGATAACGATCAGATCCAGGAGCAAAAATCAACACCTCCGGATGCTGTGAAATTTTTGAAAATGCGGATTGAAAGTTAGAACAGAACGTGATATGCTAACAACATGAATCGAACGAATGTACGAACGAAAGGAGCGCAGAACATGGACGACGCAGCAATCGAACGGCTGGTGACGTTATGGAAGCACCTGCCACCGGAGGAACAGCTTACATATCTGAATCAGTTGGAACGTGCAGCTGCTGCGCTTTCTGTTCCAGATACGCAATCTCGCGTTCCAGAAAATCAGGAGGAAGTTTTGCAGCAGCAGCTCTGAACCTCCGCTCTAAATCGCTCTCGGCCTGCGGGCCGGGGGCGTTTTCTTTTTCCCCGGTGAGGACCCGTTCCACCGACACGCCGAAGTAATCGGCGATTTTTTTTGCGGTTTCGGCATTAATGCTTTTCGTGCGCCCTGCTTTCAGCCCCGTCATTAGGCTTTTGCTGGTTCCAATGTCTAAGCACATTTTACCGCCGCTGACCTTATGTTCATCACAAAGGGCCTTGATATTTTCATACAAAGTTGCCAATATTGCACCTCCATTTTTGGGCACAACGGAAAAAGTGCAAAATTTAGCATTTACCTCTTGCAAAGTGCGTAATTACGCACTATACTAAACGCATGAGGTACGAAAAATTGCACGTCATGTAACTTTTAACCTAATTACATTATAGTGCATTTTTTCGAACTGTCAAGGACTTTTGCGAAAGGATGGGGCAAACAGACACGGCCTGCCCCGTGATGCCACACAGGACAGGCCGCGCACACTTGACCCTTCCGCACCGGTATTGTCAGGCTGCACCATTTTCATGCTCACGGTTTGCCGTGCAGCCGCCGAAAGGCAACTCACGGCCCGGCTCCGACGGGCTGATCTCCCCGCTGGGCATCAGCGGGGCTGCCGATGCGGGATGCCTACTACGGACGCGACCCGGCGGCGAATGCCGCACCAAAGGCAACGGCGGGATGGTTCCCGCCAAGGATCTGGGACAGGCACACAGCCTTGAAAAGGAAAAGAGCGAAAGCAAAGTAGAAGTCTACCGCTGCGCTGGCATCTCCGGTCATGGCTATGCACCCCCTTTCTGCAGCCCGGGCGTATTCACCCGAAAAGCGGGCTGGCCCCATCCTATCACAAAAGTTCCGAAAAGTAAACGAAAGGAGGACGGGATGGACGAACGAATTGAGTGGGGACCTCGCAAGCGGTACGCATACGAGGCGGCCAAGCAGACAGGGCTTTGCGGAGACAACGCAAAGGACGCCGCACGGTTTCAGCTTTTCTGGCAGGTGTATCTGGATATGTCCAGTGACTTTGAAGCCGCGCAGCAGATTTACACACTGTCACTGCTTGATGATGAGCGTGAGAAGCGAGCTGATGACTGCGCTTACTATCGAAAGAACAATCGTTATAATGCGATCCTTCTTACGCTCTGCTTTCTCATTGGAGCGGCGGGCGGCATCATCGCGCGCCTGCTGTAAGGCTTCGGTTCCCTTTGGGGTGAGCTTATAGCAGCCAGAGGATGCGGACAGAAGCCCGGAGCCTGACAGGTACATCAGCAGATGGCGGGACAGCGTTAAATCGTAAGTTTTCTGCAGGGCGGACAGGATATCTGTTTCTGCGGAGCGCGGGTGCTCGGCGATGTATTCCAGTATGGTATGGGCGTGATCGGAAACTGTGGTCATAATAACCCTCCTTTTCCAACAGGATACCGCAAAAGTTCCAAAAAGTAAACGAGAAAGGAGACAGAAAGCGTGTTTTACGAGCACATGAAGGCAGTATGCAAGAAAAAGCACACTAGCCCGTCGGCGGTGTGTCTGGCGCTGGGGATGAGCAAGAGCAACGTGACCAACTGGAAGAACGGCGGATGGCCCCGGTTGGACGTGGTGATGGAAATGGCGAAGGTGCTGAACGTTCCTCCGGCACGGCTGATCCCGAAGGAGGACAAATGAGAGACATTCAAAAGCTGGATTGTTCGGATGAATTTCGACTGTCCAATTTTGGACAGTCCTCGTACATAAACAAGGAGGGCGAATGAAAGAGTTAATCAAGGTTACTTATGAGAATGACAGACCTGCGGTGTCTGCGCGAGACCTGCACGATTTTCTTGAAGTGAAGACAGCCTATAAAGACTGGTTTCCGAGAATGTGCGAATACGGGTTTACCAGCGGCGAGGATTTCAACCCGCTCAAAATTGAGCGAGTTCAAAGCGAGGGTGAGCGCGTAGTTACTCGAACGGTTGACGATGCAGTTCTCACCATCGACATGGCGAAAGAGATTTGCATGATCCAGCGCAACGAAAAGGGTAAGCTGGCCAGGCAATATTTCATCCAGTTGGAAAAAGACTGGAACAGTCCGGAAAAAGTCATGGCAAGGGCGCTGCAAATTGCGGAGCGGAAAATCAAGAACCTTGAAGACAAGGCGTTAGCAGATAAGCCGAAAGTGTTGTTCGCAGATGCGGTATCTGCATCTCACACGTCCATTCTTGTGGGGGATTTGGCAAAACTGCTCCGCCAGAACGGCGTCGATATTGGACAGAACCGCCTATTCAAGTTTCTACGGGAAAAAGGGTATCTCTGCGGCGGCGGTGAGCGTTATAACCTCCCCACACAGCGGAGCATGGATCGCGAATGGTTCCAAGTCAAAGAGACCACTATCAACCAACCGGACGGCAGTATCCGCGTGACGCGGACAGTGAAAGTGACCGGCAAAGGCCAACAGTATTTTATCAATTTGTTCCTTGCTGGGGCATAAAGAAATGCCCCGTCCGGCGTTGCAGACCGGGCGGAGCGTAAGCAGAACAAAGGGAGTTGTTCTTGTGCTGAGTATAGCACAGGAACCGCCGAATTGCAAATCATAATTTTTGCCGAATGTGGGAATTTATTTCCAGTACGAAATGGAGGTAAAAAACATGACATTTGAAGAAGTGGCTTTGATGCTTTGGGCGCGGCAAAACCATTTGGAGATCGTTTCTGTGCGGTTTGTGCCGAAGGAAGAGGGTAAGCAGGAGGAGCAGAAGAAATGAGCTGGAACCTGTTTTTTATGATCCTAGGCGTGGCCTACGCGGTCACTTGGGTATTCAAGGTTGTAGATATCATCGAAGGAGGGAATCCGCATGAGAAAGCATGAACGGCGCACCAGAGAGCAGCGGAAGGCGGACGCCTCCGCATGGATTGGCTTTATGAGTTTTCTGGCCCTGCTGCTGATCACCATTGCGTATATGGTGGTGAGCGCGCGATGAACAGAGCGAACCGGCATGAGCGCAATCCGCTGAGTCTCTGCCCGGTATGCGGCATGGACAGCGGTGAGCGGGTGCAGTCCACGGACGCACCGTTTAAGCACTATGTACGGTGTTCCACCTGCGGCGCGATCACAGCGGGTTACGCCCAGCAATCCAACGCCACGAAGGCGTGGAAGAGAGGGGATGCGTGGAAATGAAGATCTATCCGGTGTGCGCGAGATGTTCCATCGTCATGAACCCCAATGCGTTTGACGATGTGGCTCCGGGTTTTTTGATCAACGGCGAGTGCTACTGCCCGGAGTGCGCGAAGGACTGGTTCAAGGATGAAGTTGACAGCGATCCGGAAGCCGTGGCACGGGCCATGGGGATCGCGATCATCGAAATCCCGGAGGGCTGATATGAACCAGTGTGAGCGGATCTTGAAGTATCTGGATGAACACGGCAGTATCACACGGGCCGAGGCCATGAGCGAGTGCGGCATCGCCAATTTCACGGCGCGGGTCTCTGACTTGCGGCGGGACGGCGTGGCGCTGGACGTGGAGACGGTCACACAGAAGAACCGCTACGGCGAGACCGTGCGGTTTGCGAGATATAGGAGGAAAGAAAATGGCACTGAAATCATTTAACGAGTTAATTAAAATCGATGTGCGTCCACAATGCGATACGCGGGATGCCAAAGACGAAAACGGCAAGACAATCAAAGTCCCGTATTTGAGTTGGGGCAAATGTGTGAAGCTGCTGCACGAAAACGGAGCAAATGATGTGTGGTATGCGCCGGTGGAGTGCCCAACCACTCATACTTATCTTTGGCCCCAAGCAAAAGTGTCCACCAGCAAAGGGCGCGATACGGAATGCTGGTTTGTGCGGGTGTTGATCCACATTGACGATTTGGAATTTGTATACGATACGCCGCTGCTGAATGGATCCATGGTGGTTTACACTGACACTCTGAACCAGCTGCGGATCAACAATGCTCTTGCCAGAGCATTTGTGAAGGGCGTTGCCATCAGAACCGGTCTTGGATTTGACTTATGGGCGGAATCCGATGCGGATGACGGCGAGGATGATTTGAGCCGCCATAGCATCTGGGCCATCAAGGAGAGACTGGAACGGCTCATTACGGCAAAAGAGCAGCGGGGTCTTGACCACAAAGATCTGCTGCACGCATTGAATATCAACGAAAAACAGTTAGGCACAATGCTTGGATATTTCGCAACGATTGATAAGCTGGAAAAGGCTGTGATGCGGCTATGATCCACAACCATGACCGGAGCGGATGGTTTGGGGCATCAGACACAGCAATCATCATGGGGCGGTGGGACACGGAAACATTCCGCCGCTGGTGGCTGCAAAAAATAGGGGTTCGTAAAGAACATTTTACGACGCCCGCCATGCAGGCCGGAACGGCATATGAGCATCGCATCTTGTCAGCAATTGGCGTAAGAACAATGGACAAGCAGATTCGCATACGGCGATATCGGCTGCGGGTAAATTATGACGGCGAGTTTCCGGATACGATCATTGAGGTAAAAACCTACGGGAAACCGGTATTTAAGGTCAGCAAAGCATATTGGCAGCAATGCCAGGTTGAAATGTTTGCCAGCGGCTACGGGTTTTGGAGACATCGGAAGCGATGCAACATTGTGGCATACCGTTTGACTGAGGCCGAAATGCAGAATTACTTTTTGGCGGTGGACACCAGGCGATTATCCAGCCATGAAGTCCAGTATGATGAGCGTTGGGTGAGAGACGCATATTTGCCAAAGCTTCGGTATTTGGCAAGATGCTTGCGGACAGGGCATTGGCCCAGCATGGAGGAATTTTATGGAGCGGGTTAATGCCACATCGTTCCGCTGGTCTATGGATGCCGCCGGTGACTGGCTGTGCATACAGACCAACAAGGCGCGACAGGTGCTTGACGCACTGAAAGAGGGCAAGCCCTATGACGTGGAGATCAAGGAACACCGGGAGAAGCGGAGCCTCGATGCGAATGCGTACTTTTGGGTTCTGGTTGACCGGCTGGCTGAAAAGACCCGGATACCCAAGACGGATATTTACCGGAGCTACATTCGGGAGATTGGCGGGAACAACGAAACGGTGTGCGTGACAGCGGAAGCAGCGGACAAACTGCAGAGCGGTTGGGAGCATAACGGGCTTGGCTGGCAGACAGATACCATGCCAAGCAAGCTCCCCGGCTGCGTCAGGGTGGTTTTGTACTACGGTTCCAGCACCTACGATACCGCGCAAATGTCACGGCTTATTGACATGATCGTACAAGATTGCAGGGAGCAAGGTATTGAGACCCTGCCTCCGGACAAGCTGGCAGGGATGATGGAGGAATGGGGATGCACAAAATGACAAAGGCCACGTCCATCCCGCAATCCGTGAAGGTTGTTGTATGGGCGCGGGACAATCACCAGTGCGTGATCTGCGGGTCTCCCGCAGGCGCGCCGGTGGCCCATGTGGTACGGCGTTCGCAGGGCGGCAGAGGGATCGAGCAGAACATTGCAACCCTCTGCCCTCGCTGCCACCGCCTGTTTGACGAGGGGCCATTGAGAGACCGCGAGCGCATCTACGTGCGGCTGGTAGCGTACATGAAAGCATTTTACCCGGATTGGAACCGGGAAGACATGATTTACAGAAAGGGAACTATTTCATGTTGAACAGAATTATTGTGATGGGCCGGATGACCCGTGACCCTGAATTGCGCCGCACCAACAGCGGCACGGCGGTGGCATCCTTTACCGTGGCGGTTGATCGGGATTTTAAGCCCCAGTCCGGCGAGAAGGAAACAGATTTCATCGACGTGGTGGCTTGGCGCAACACCGCAGAATTTGTGAGCAAGTACTTCTCTAAGGGCCGCATGGCCGTTGTGGAGGGACGCTTGCAGATCCGGGACTGGACGGACAAGGACGGCAATAAACGCCGCACCGCCGAGATCGTGGCTGACAGCGTGTACTTTGGCGATTCCAAGCGGGACGGCGGTGACGCGGTGCAGAGCGAACCGCAGGGCGGTTTCAGCGAGGTTGAGGATGCTGGGGATCTTCCCTTCTGAGGTGACGTATGGGGAAGTGCTACGTTAAGGCTTATTACGATTGGATCGAGCAGACGGCAGCGCTGGAAGATGCTGAGCGCGGACGCTTGTTTGTAGCGATTCTGGAATACGCCCGGTCTGGTACTTTCCCGGAATTGTCCGGACGGGAAGCGGTGCTATTTCCCGTTTTCCGGGCAATCATCGACCGGGACAACCAGAAAGCGGAAGTGAATTCCAAAAACGGTTCGCTTGGTGGACGTGGTAATAAAGCGAACGAAAGCGAACAAAAGCGAAATGAAGCGACAGAAAGCGAACAAAAGGCTACTAAAGACATAAGACAAAAGACAGAAGACAAAAGACAGAAGACAGAGGACAAGAGTGTTATACGCGCGAAGCGCTTCACACCTCCCACGCTCGCAGAGGTTCAGTCCTATGTGGCTGAACGCCATTCGCCGGTAGACCCACAGGGGTTTATCGATTATTACGCCTCAAAGGGCTGGATGGTTGGCAAGACCCCCATGAAAGACTGGAAAGCGGCTTGCCGAAATGCGGAGAATTGGGAGCGGTGGCAGCAGAAGGGCGCAAAAGGCCCCGGCTTCAAATGCGAGGACGCTTGGGGGTATGTGTAATGGCTGCGGATATTAAGCTGTCGGACTGCTACATTGCTCCGTATAGCCAGCCCTGCTGGGATTGCATCAATGCCTGCGGAGGCTGTTTATGGTCCGCAAAAGGGGAACCCGTCTCCGGCTGGAAGGCGGAACCAAGCATCATCCGGAACCACCTGGACCGCGGCTCGGAAAATTTCTCCGCCAAATCTTACAAAATCTATGCCTGCCCCCAGTTCCGGGCAGACCCAAGGAGGGCGCATGACAAGGCTTGTGATTGACATCCATGAGGACGGCGACCTGCTGGCCTGCAAGGAGACGGTGGCCATGCTGCTGGAGCCTCTGGGCCGCGTCCGCGTGGTTAGCGTCATCATTGACGGAAAGGAAGAGAAGCGATGAAGATTGATAAACTGTTTAACGGCTTGAAGCACATTGCCAACGGCGACTATGTGCTGGAAGGAGACCTGATTTCCGAAGAAACCATCGAAATCGATCTGGATGATCGCTTTGTGGTTAATGGTAGAATCTGGGCAAAAAAGAGCATTGTTGTTCGCTATGGCATCGAGGCTGGCTGTGGCATCAAGGCTGGCTATGGCATCAAGGCTGGCTGTGGCATCAAGGCTGGCTGTGGCATCGAGGCTGGCTGTGGCATCGAGGCTGGCTGGGGCATCGAGGCTGGCGAGGGCATCAAGGCTGGCTGTGGCATCGAGGCTGGCGAGGGCATCGAGGCTGGCGAGGGCATCAAAACCAAGACGTTTATCAATGCCCGCAAGCGTATTTTTGCTGGAATCTCAATCTATCGGACAAGCAAGAACTGCGACAAAACCATCCGCTGTGCGGAGCTGCGGAACGGCGAAATCTGCTATGGAGATCTGACGCTGACGAAGGAGGCGCAGAACGATGAAGGTTGAATTTACGGTCCCCGGCATTCCGGTAGGCAAGGGCCGCCCACGGTTCACAAAAAACGGCCATCATCCATACACCCCACAGAAAACGCAGGACTACGAGGACAAGGTGGTGCAGTGCTGGCAGTGCCAGAGTGGGAAAGGCTTTGCGGCGGGCGTTCCGCTCAGGGCCACCGTCACGGCGTTCTTTACGGTGCCAAAGAGCACGTCAAAGAAAAAGGCCGCTGCGATGGACGGCACACCCCACACTAAGCGCCCTGACGCTGACAACGTGGCGAAGGCCATTCTGGACGCGTTGAACGGCCACGCCTACAACGACGATAGCGCAATCGCACTGCTGACGGTGCGGAAGTATCAGACAACCGGAGCCTCCCGTGTGGAGGTCACCATTGAGGAGGAAAAATGATGGATGCTGTAAAGTTTTTGAAAACGTTGCGCAGAATGTGCAACTGTGAGTGCCACAAATGCGAGTTTTGGAAAAGACTTGTCGGGTTTGAAACCTGCACAGTCTGGAGAAAAACCCACCCGGAGGAGGCCGTTGCTATTTTGGAGCAATGGGCAAAGGAGCATCCCGTCAAAACCAGACAGAGCGAGTTCTTGAAGCTGTTTCCGGAGGCGAATGTTGACCAGGCGGAATGTCTATACATCAATCCCTGTCACATTTTCGGAAAAAAGGTGCCAGAGTGCGCAGGGCACACATGCTCGGAGTGCCGAAGGGCGTTCTGGCTTGCGGAGGTGGAGGAATGACCCGTGAAGAGATTTTAGCCGCTGCCAAGCAGTGCGTGTGCGGAGAACGGGACCAGGATTACGGCAGCCCGGAAACGTCTTTCAACATGATCGCGGCCTTGTGGGAGCCGTACTTACGGCAGAAATGCGTCAACACAGACGGCGACATCTACATCACCGGCGCTGACGTGGGGGCTATGATGTGCCTGTTTAAGATCGCGCGGATCGCCACCGGACACGGCAAAGCAGATAACTGGATCGATCTGGCTGGCTATGCCGCCTGCGGCGGGGAATTGGAGGACACATGAAAGTGTTGATAGCCTGCGAGGAATCGCAGGAAGTGTGCAAGGCGTTCCGGGCATTAGGACATGAGGCGTATTCCTGCGACATTCAGGAACCCTCCGGCGGGCATCCTGAGTGGCACATCTTAGGCGATGCGCTCAAGGCCATCGAGGGGGGGCGGTTGACCACAATGGACGGACAGACGCATGAGGTGGGCAGGTGGGACTTGCTGATCGCGCACCCGCCGTGCACACACTTGGCAGTGTCTGGAGCCAGGTGGTTTAAGAACGGGGTAAAACCGCTTAGCTGGAAATACGAAGCGGCAGCATTTTTCCTGAAGTTTGCGGAAGCAGATGTTGAGCGGATTGCTATTGAGAACCCAATTTGCGTTATGAGTTCGCTCTATCGTAAACCCGATCAGATTATCAACCCTTGGCAATTCGGACACCCGGAGCGGAAAAAAACAGCTTTATGGCTCAAAAATCTCCCGCTCTTGAAAGAAACAAATAATGTGTACGAGTATATGATGACGCTACCGGAAAAGGAAAGAGCCAGAATATGGTGGTTAGGGAGTAACCATGCGAAAGAACGAAGCAAGACCTTCCCCGGCATCGCCAAAGCCATGGCGGAGCAATGGGGCGGAGACATAAGGGATGAATTATGAGAGATACAAACCTCGTAAATGCGCTGCGTGAGCACGCGGAATGGGCGCAGGCAAATGAGTGGGAAACGCCGATCACGCTGGGCGACGATCTGGCGGAAGCCGCTGACTTGATCGAAGCGCAAACGAAAGAGATTGACGCCCTGCGGAACGAGCTGTGCCTGAAATGCGGAAACTACACGATGGCCCATGAGGGGGCCTGTAACGGATGCCGGTGGAGGAGGTAAGAAGATGGAACGATTAACTAAGCGTTTGCCCAGTGGAGCGGCTGACCATAATTACCCTATGGATCACGAAGCCGCAGAGCAGCTCCGCCATCTGTGCCAAGGCTGTGACCTTGACCGGTTGGAGGAACTGGCCGAGGCCGACAAGGATGGGCGCGTGGTGGTGCTGCCGTGCAAGGTGGGCGATAAATTATACAGAGTGTTTTACGGAGAAATCTTCGAGCACCGAGTTGGGAGCATGAAATACTTCGCAATACAGGGAAAGTGGGACATTGAAACGTACCCGTTCTGCCCATGCGTGGAAAGTTCCATAGGGAAAACGATTTTTTTGACCCGCGAGGAGGCGAAGAAAGCATTGGAGGCAATGAAGGATGACTGAATTAAAGCCGTGCCCGTTTTGCGGTTATAAGGGCGTAGAGATACTTGCGGATGATAACAAGTATTTGTATTATCGGTACTTTTCACAATGCCAGAGATGTGGAGCTGGCGCAAAGCGGGGGCACACAAAAGAAGAAGCTATTAAGGAGTGGAACAGGAGGGCTGACAATGGCTGAATATAAAATCTGCTTTAGAGTGGCTGGGGCGTTTGGCGCTCAAATCAGATTTGAGGCAAAACCCGGCGTATCCTATGAGGACGCTGCGGCGTCTATTGACAAAGACAAACTGGCTAAACTGATGTGCCTCGACGCCTTGGGCTATTCCGCAAAGGACATCGAGATTATCACGCCGAAACAGTACGAGGCGGAATTTGGAGGGGATGAAGATGGCTGAATACATTAAGCGAAAGGCGGCGATTGCTTATATCCGTGAGCAATCGGAAGAATGTCAAAAAGCGTTTGAAGATCTTGGCGGAGAGAGCGGAATCTATGCAGACGCCTATAACGATTTGGCAGAGAATTTCTACGGCATTCCTGCTGCTAAGGTAGTATCACTTCATGACATTTACAGAGTTATTGCAGGACATAGTTATTATCATGGCGACCGTATCCTTGCGGCATTGACCTGTATTGCAGAAGGAAAAAAAGTGAACCCTGTGCGTCCTTCCGACGTGGCCCCGGTGGTGCATGCACAGTGGATTGAAGATGGGAGCGGAATTATTATCTGCCCAGAGTGCAAACGGGGATATAATCTGATCGCTAAATATACCCACTATTGCCCTAACTGCGGTGCGAAAATGGACGGAGGTGCTGGCAATGGCTGAATACATTGAACGGGAAATGGCGGTGAAAGCTGCGAATGAGTGGGTAAGCGAGGCGTGCATGGCGCCCGTGATGCGGGTAAGCCGGTTGCTTGATAAATTGCAAAAAGTGCCCGCTGCCGACGTAGCCCCGGTGGTGCATGGACATAGGGTTGACAACGGAGGGTCCTACGCCAGATGCTCTCAATGCGACGGGGTACTGCCTCTTTGTGCCAATTACTGCCCCAACTGCGGGGTGATAATGGACGGAGGTGCTGACCATGAGGCTTAGAGAAAAACTGATGCACTATACAAATGATCTTGGCGACGTTGATTTGAAACAAGAAGCTATTGCAACCATCGAACATATCGCACAATACATGGACGAAGATGAACTATTGCATCATAGTCGGCCCCTTGCTATCGCCTATCTTGCTCTAACGGAAGATGCTGCCGTACCGGTGACGCTGTGTAAAGACTGCAAGCACGGTTATGAAGATACTGGCGGACTGTGTTGTAGTTATGGGCCGTGCGTGGATTGCATTGTACCGGAAGATTTCTTCTGCTCCTATGGCGAGAGAAAGGACGGATGTGACAGCGATGCGGCTGATTGATGTTGATGAATTGGGCGTGGGCCGGTGCAGCAAAGATGTTCTACCTGCGGCGTATTGTGCTGGTTGGAACGGCTTACTTGGCTTGATTGAAAAAGCCCCCACCGTGGATGCCGTGGTCGTGACGCGGTGCGAGGACTGTGTATACTGGGATGATGACCCCGATACTTATGGGACAGATGACGGCCCGAAAGGCAAATGTATGAAATCATTTGAAACGATGTGCGCAGATGACTTTTGCAGCCTTGGCGAGCGAAAAACCAGTGCGGACGGCTGACCGCCAGCCGCCCCACGCAACAAAAGGAGGTAAGCTATGGAGGATCGGGGCAGAAAACTTCTGAAAGCCTACGCGGAGAACAACATGAGCATGAAAAAGACCAGCGGCGCGGTTTACCTGCACTACAACTCCATCCGTTACCGCTTTCGGCTCATTCAGCGGGAAACCGGGATGGACGCGCGGAAGTTCTGGGACTTGGTAAAGTTGCTGGAAATGGAGGAATCATGAAACTTGGACAGGTGGTTCGGGCCAGATTTAAGTCCATACCGTCCCAGCTGGAGCGGCAGCACCCAACGTATGAGCAGCTGTATCCGTTCCGGCGCGGAGAGGTAATTTACATCCACCCAAAGGGCCGATTTGTCAGTGTGCGGACGGAAACGGCGGGCGGACCCGTGGTAGAGAATTTCCGGCTATGTGAGGTGGTTATGTGAGTACATTCCCGGAACGGCTGCAGCGGCTCCGAGAAAGCAGGCACCCGGTTGTCAGCCGGTATGTGGCATCTGAACTGATGGGGTTGAGCCGGGACGCATTGAGACGGTACGAGCGAGGCACACGGGAACCGGGGCTGTCGGAGCTGAAACTGATTGCTGCGTATTACAACGTCAGCCTTGATCAGCTTTGCTGGGATGAGGGCGAGCGGCAATTGTACAGAAAATAAATATTTCAAATTCCTCCATTTGGAGGAATGTTGACGAACAGATGTGCGAGAATGAGGGTGCGGGGTTATATCCGTATCCTCATTCTTTCTATCCTTTCTTTCCTCCTGACCCCGGCGGAATGCCGGGGACTATATGTCGCACGCACGACGCACCCCACTTATCAGGGGCGGTGGGCCGCACCCACCAAGCGACAGGATCCCTCGCACCTCTCAACGATGTGTCCCAGAGGGGACATTGCGCATTGTGGCTTAGTTGGAAGAGCCATTCAGAGTAGAGTGCCCTTCGGGGCGGGTAAAGACTGCTATGCAAGGCCAAGGGGTGGGGGCCGGTAGCAAAATTGATTTGAGGTGGTGACAATGGCTGCGAGACTGACAGACCGGCAGAAAAAGAAAATACTGGCGGACTACGTGCAGCTTGGCAGCTATAACGCCACCGCTAAGGTCAACGGCTGTTCTTTGAACACCGTGAAGAAGTTCGTGCAGGAAAATGCAGACATTGCAGAACTGTGCAATCAGAAAAAAGAAGAAAACACGGCGGACATCCTGGCATACATGGAAAACCAGAAAGATGTGGTGTGCGAAATCATCGGCAAATGTCTGGCGGTTCTGAATGACCCGGAAAAGCTGGCAGAGGCGACGCCCAGCCAGATTACAACGGCAATGGGAACGCTGATTGACAAGTGGACGCAGGCGAAGGACTCCGCCGTAGACGAGACTGCTACAGGCGTGGTGCAGATGCCGTCGGTGTTGCCGGAGGAAAAGCTGTGAATGTGATCTGGACGCCGCAGCCGAGACAGGCTATTTTTATGAGCCGCCCGGAATGGGAGGCGCTGTATGGCGGTGCCGCCGGAGGCGGAAAGAGCGACGCACTGGTGATCGAGGCCCTGCGGCAGGTGGATATCCCATGGTACAAGGGATTGATTCTGCGAAAGACCTATCCGCAGCTGGCGGAGTTGATCGACAAGACGCTATCTTACTACCCGCGTGTATACCCAAAGGCCAGATACAACGGCAGCAGCCACACATGGTCATTCCCAAGCGGAGCGAAAATCATCTTTGGCTCCATGCAGTACACCAAAGACCGCGTGAAATATCAGGGACAGGCGTATGACTTCATCGCGTTTGACGAGTTGACCCATTTCACATGGGAGGAATACAGCTACATGTTTTCCCGGAACCGGCCCAACGGACCGGGAACGCGGGTTTATATGCGGGCCACGGCGAACCCCGGCGGCATCGGCCACGGATGGGTGAAAGACCGTTTTATCACGGCGGCTCCGCCCATGCAGACCATCTGGCAGGATGTTTCCTGGATGGGGGCTGACGGCAAAAAGCAGGAGGGCAGGCGCAGCCGGATCTTTATTCCAGCAAAGGTGACGGACAATGCCGCGCTTCTGCGGAATGACCCCAATTACATTTTAAACCTGGCGTCCCTGCCGGAGGCGGAGCGGGCAGCGCTGCTGGACGGCAACTGGGACAGCTTCTCCGGGCAGGTGTTCCGCGAATGGATCAATGACCGGGAGCATTACAGAGACCATATCAAGACCCATGTCATTGAACCATTTCGCATTCCGGAAAACTGGAATGTGTGGCGGGCGATGGACTGGGGCTATACGCGGCCCTTCTCCGTGGGCTGGTACGCCGTGGATCAGGATCGGCGGCTTTATCGCATCCGGGAGCTGTACGGCTGCACGGGAACGCCTAATGAGGGCGTGAAGTGGACGCCGGACCATGTGGCGGAGGAAATACGCCGCATTGAGCGGGAAGACCCCAATTTGCAGGGGCGGACGGTGCGGGGCGTGGCAGATCCGGCTATCTTTGGCAACAGCGGAACGGAAAGCGTGGCGGCGGTGATGGAGCGCAAGGGCGTGTTCTGGGAGGCAGGACAGCATGACCGGCTAAACGGCAAAATGCAGATCCACAACCGGCTGGCCTTTGACGGGCAGGGCATCCCCATGCTGTATGTGTTCAACACCTGTAAGCATTTCATCCGGACGGTGCCGAACCTGGTATACAGCGAGACGGACGTTGAGGACGTGGATACCGACGGCGAGGACCATATTTATGACGAGTGCCGGTATATGTGCATGGAATACCCGGTGGCGCAGACCATCCGCATCCCGGCGGCAGTGAAGCCGTACAGCCCTCTGGACGCAGATGAGCTGGAGGACCGGGATTACGCATGGTTCCGGAAATACTGATGGAGGACGTATGGACAGACAGGACTTATTCAATAAGGCGATGGGCATGGGGCTTGGCAGTCTCATGCCTCAGCTGCAGCCGCAGCCCGCAGGGCAGATGTCCACCGGGGATGCAGTCAAGGTGGATGACATCCGCAAGGCGGCGGAGACGGTGCGGAAGTATAAGGACGGAAAGAGCCTGCTGGAAAACCGTTTGAAAGAGGATGAGTTGTGGTATCGGGTGCGGCACTGGGAAGCGGTGCGGAAGAAGTTCAACCCGGATGTGCCGGAGCCGTCCTCCGCATGGCTGTTTAACGCCATTACCAACAAACACGCCGACGCCATGGACAACTACCCGGAGCCGAACGTGCTTCCGAGAGAGGCAGGAGACCAACAGGAGGCCAAGAAGCTGTCCTCAATTCTCCCCTGCGTCATGGAAGCGGCGGAGTTTGAGGACGTGTATGCGGATGCCTGGTGGGGTAAGCTGAAACACGGCACCGGCGCGTATTTCGTCGGGTGGGACCCGGAGAAGGAAAATGGGCTGGGCGACATTGATATTCACGATCTTGACCTGCTGGACGTTTACTGGGAGCCGGGTGTCAAGGACATTCAGCAGAGCCGGAACCTGTTTATCGCAGGCGTGGCGGAGACGGCGGATCTGGAAGCGCGGTTCCCGCAGTACAAGGGCAAGCTGGAGACGGCCACGCCGGATGACTACGCCTACTCTTACGATCCCAATGTGGACTGGACGGGGAAGTGTCTAGTGTGGGACTGGTATTACAAGAAGAAGGACCTGACCGGGAAGACGCTGCTGCATTACTGCAAGTTCTCCGGAGACTGCATCCTGTATGCCAGTGAGAATGACGCCAACTATGCCGAGCGCGGCTATTATGACCATGGCCTGTATCCGGTGGTATTCGACACCATGTTCCCGGAAGCGGGGACGCCGTACGGCTTCGGCATGATCGCCATCTGCAAGAACCCTCAGCTTTACATCGACAAGCTGGGCCAGAACATTCTGGAGCGGAGTCTGCTGGGCACAAAGACCCGGTACATTGCATCTTCGCAGGCGGGAATCAATGAGGACGAGCTGAAAGATGCAAACTGCGCCATCGTGCACAGCGAGCTGCCGAGACTGGACAGCGAGCATTTGCAGCCCATTGTGCCGCCCTCGCTGGAAGGGAACTACATCGATGTCTATCAGATGAAGATCGACGAGATGAAGGAGACCAGCGCCAACCGGGACATGAACAGCGGCGGCACCTCCGGCGTGACGGCGGCTGCGGCCATCGCGGCCCTGCAGGAATCCGGCAACAAGGTGAGCCGTGACATGATCCAGGGCAGCTACCGGGCGTACCGGAAGGTGTGTTCTCTGGTGATCGAGCTGATCCGGCAGTTTTATACGGAGACCCGCACCTTCCGCATTTTGGGCGAGGGCGGGCAGATGGAATTTGTGGACTTCAACAACGCCGGGATGCAGGACCAGCCGGTGGCGATGCCTGGGAATGCGGCGCAGATGTTCCGGCGTCCCGTGTTCGACTTGAAGATCAAACCACAGAAGCGCAGCCCCTTCACCATTGAAGCCCAGTATGAGCGGGCAAAAGAACTGTACGGACTTGGATTCTTCAATCCGGAGAACGCCCAGCAGAGCATCATCGCCCTGTCCATGATGGACTTTGAGGGTAAGGAGCAGATCCTGCAGCAGGTGCAGCAGGGGCAGACGCTATTGAATGTGGTACAGCAGCTCCAGCAGCAGCTGGCCATGTTTCAGGCGGCGGCAGGCATGAGCGTGGAGCAGCCGGGATACCAAAGCCAGACCGGACAGGGCGGCGGTCCGACCATTGCACAGGCCCGTCAGGACGCCATCAGCGCCAACAAGAAGAGCTACGGCGAACGGCTGGCTGAAAGGAGCAGGGCATGACCCGTGTTTACGCCAGCCGACAGGGAGACCGGTTCCGGCTGGAATGCCGGGGCCATGCCGATTACGCGGAGAGCGGTAAGGACGTGGTATGTGCCGCCGTCTCCGCGATCTGCCAGACGCTTTACCTCTGGTGCAAAAACACCGGCGGCGTGACGGTAGAGGATGAGACCATGGGACCGGGCGTATTCATGCTGACGGCCAGAGGACCCTGCGGGGAGCTGTGGAAGGCTGCCGTGCTGGGGCTGATGAGTTTAGAGGCGGGATACCCTGCCCATATACGGGTGGATTACGACAATATCCCGGAAATTTGATTTGTGTTCCAAGCCGCAAATGCGGCAAGAATGATAAAGGAGCAAGCGTATGAAACACTTTTTTGTCAAGGCGATGTGCCTGTTTCTGTTTGACGGCGGCGCTTCCGGGGCGTCCGGCGGAGCAGGGGAGGGCGGAGCCGAGACGGGCGGGACCAATGGCGGGCCTGACGCCGCCCAGCAGGCCAAAACGGGCGAGGTAGTCTACGGAAAGCAGACTGCGGCTCCTGACGCCGGGGAGAAAGACCAACGCGCATCCTTCAAGGATTTGATCAACGGTGACTATAAGGCGGACTTCGATGCTGAGGTACAGCGGATCGTAGGCGAACGGCTGAAAAAGGTAAAGGATCAGGGCCGCATCGTGGCGGATCAGGGCAAGGCACTGAACGCACAGCAGCCCATTCTGGACGCTCTGTCTCTTCGCTACGGTACGGCACCCGGCGACATTGAAGCCCTGCGGTCGGCGGTAGATCGGGACAATTCTCTTTGGGAAAAGGCTGCGGAGGAAGCCGGTATGAGCGTGGAGCAGTACCGGCAGTATCAGCAGATGCAGCAGGAGAACGCACGGCTGAGAGCGGCGCAGGAGGACTATTACGCCCGACAGCGCAGTGAACAGCAGCTACGCTCGTGGATGGATCAGGCGGAGGCCATGAAGCAGGACCCCCTGCTGGCAGACTTCGACCTGCCCACCGAGATCAACACCAATCCCGATTTCCTCGCCTTGCTGCAAAGAGGCGTCAGCGTGGAGCAGGCATACAAGGTCCTGCACATGGATGACTTTCTCAGCAAGGCCACGGCACAGGCGGAGAAGACCGTAACGGACAATATCCGCGCCAGAGGGGCCAGACCGCAGGAGAACGGAGCCGCGCCCAAGAGTGCCGTTGTTGTGAAGGATGATGTTTCCAAACTGACCCCGGCAGACCGGGCGGAGATCGCCAGACGGGCTGCGATGGGGGAAACTATCACTTTTAACTGACAACAAGGAGGCTACTCTATGAACACTCTGTTTATGTTCCCTATGTTCGTGCAGATCTTCGCGGACATGAAGACCAACACAACTACCCAGACGGGCGAGGGCAAGGACCTGTCTGCGGAGATGAAGACCTATTACTCCGACTATCTGATCGACCTGGCAGAGCCGGAGCTTGTGCATGACCAGTTTGGCCAGAAGCGCCCCATTCCCAAGAACGGCGGCAAGACCATTGAGTTCCGCCAGTATGACCCCCTGCCTGAGATGACCACCGCCCTGACAGAAGGCGTGACCCCTGACGGCCAGAGCCTGAACGTGAAGAAGCTGGAGGCCACCGTGAAGCAGTACGGCGGCTACGTCACCCTGTCCGATATGCTGATTCTGGCAGCTATCGACAACAATGTGGTGCAGGCCACCAAGCTGATCGCCTCTCAGGCCGGACGCACCTTGGACACCATCACCCGCGACATTCTGAACGCCGGTACCATTGTCCAGTACGCCGACGGCTCCGTGACTGCCCGCGCCAATCTGGTGGGCGGCAGCGCCACCGAGAGCGAGAACAACTATCTGACCGTGGATGCCATCAAGAAGGCCGTGCGCACTCTGGAGGCGCAGGACGCTCCCAAGATCAACGGCTACTATGTGGGCATCATCCACCCCAACGCCAAGTATGACCTGATGAAGGACCCTGAGTGGAAGAGTCCCCACGAGTATGTGGACACCGCCAACGTCTACAAGAACGAGATCGGCGAGCTGTACGGTGTCCGCTTTGTGCAGTCCAGCCGCGCCAAGGTGTGGAAGGACGCTGCCAAGAACAAGGCCACCGGCACGGAGGTCGCCAACAAGCGGGACGTGTACTCCACCCTGATCCTTGCGGATGATGCCTACGGCATCACCGATATCTCCGGCGGCGGTTTGCAGCACATCGTCAAGCAGCTGGGCAGCGCCGGTTCCGGCGATCCCCTGGATCAGCGTGCCACCGTTGGATGGAAGGCCACCAAGACGGCGGAAATCCTGGTCCAGCAGTACATGGTCCGTATCGAAACGACCGTCAGCGCCTGATAGGAGGACAAAATGAGCGAAGCTAAGAAGGTAACGGATCCCAATGAGGAACTGGTAGAGTATACCGCACCTCTCATGGGCCGCACGGATTCCCGCGATATTATCGTGGGCGTCAACGGTGAGATCATCCGCATTATGCGTGGTGAGACTGTGCAGATCAAGCGGAAGTTCCTGCTGGTGCTGCAGAACGCAGAGAAACAGGAAATGGAAGCCTACAAGGCACAGATGGCGGCGCAGAAGAACAGCGCCAAGGCTTTGGCCGATATGTAACCCGATGCGGGCAGACGGTTTCCTGCCGTTTGCCCGCATTTTCTATGGAGGGCGTATGAATCGCATTATTTCACTGTCCGTTGAGGACATGTATATCAAATATACCGGGGAAGCGTTTGGAGCCACCGGCTCCCACAACGCCGTGACCCTGCGGATGACATTCGGCCCTGCATGGGAGGGCACCGCCAAGACGGCGTATTTTACCGATGCGCTGGGGAACACTTCCGTTGCGCTGGTGCTTGGGCTGGACACGCTGGTGGATGGAGCCTACGAGGTGGACGTACCATCCGAGGCACTGAAAGCCGCAGGCGTGGCGACCATTACTATCAAGGGCGTACTGGTATCCGGAGAGACCACCACAAAAGCCATCACCACGGCGGCGGGGCATTTCAGGGTATTGGATTCCGAATTGCCGGACAGTGCCGGGAACGCCGGGACCATCACGCCCAGCGAAAAGGACCAGCTGCAGGCGGAAATCGATGGTCTGGAGACACTGTTTACCACCGCAAAAGCGGCGGCAGAAGCAGCAGCGGCCAACGCAAAAGCAAGCGAGACCAACGCAAAGGCCAGTGAAACGGCGGCATCCGGCTCCGCGTCTCAGGCCAGTGCGGCAGCCGCAGCGGCGGCGCAGAGTGCGGCCAGTGTGGACGGAATCAACAAAACCGCCCAAAGCTGGGCGGTGGGCGGAACCGGGACACGCCCCGGGGAGGACACGGACAACGCCAAGTATTGGGCGAAGAAGGCACAGGCAGTTGTGGGCGGTGACTTCGCTACCAAGGTGGAGGCGCAGGGCTATGTAACGGCGCATAATGAGAGCAACGCCGCCCACTCGGACATCCGAAAGGCGCTGGAAGGCAAGGCGGCGGCCACACACGCCAGCCAGCACGGGAAGGATGGGGAGGACCCCATTACCCCTGCGGCCATTGGCGCGGCGTCTCTGGGCGCGGACGGCAAGGTGCCTGCAAGCCAGCTGCCGGAAACTGACACATATACCAAGGATGAAATACTCAAAGATGCCACGGCGGCCAAGTTTGGCAAGGACACCGGCGCTGTGCCGGATGAGGTGCTGGATGTGCTGAGCAAGAGCATATTGGAGGGCACCTATCCGGTTGTAGATGTGTACGCGGGACAGAATTGGCAAAAGGGGAGCGCCACTGGTAGTGTTACGTCTGTAAATGTCCACCAGATTATCCAGTTTGTAAACGGTATGTTTTTTTCTTTCCCAACTGAGGCCAACGCGGTCTATGGCATAAAATCTCAGGACGGAAAAACGTGGACACAATTTAAGGTGCCGCCTGAGGTCAGCGGCGCTTATATCGGCGCCCATAAGCTGCTATATGTCAATGGCGTGTATTATCTCATGGCCACGCGCCCTACGCCAAGCGTAGTGTTTTACTCCTCCGCAGATTTAGAGACGTGGGAAAAAGTGTCCGAGCTTACAACCACTTACATGGCATATTCCGTTTTTTACAGCGTTTTTTTGCAAAAATTTATTGTCATCGAGGCGCAAGGCAAAACCTATTTAAGCGATGACCTGATAACGTGGAGCAATCCGTATAGCCTTGGCGGAGCTACATCCTACCTAAATTCCGGAGCCAATGGCATAGATGGCCCTGACGGATTTTATATTGCGACCTCAGTCAACAAGACCGTATCTGTTGTAAGACTTACTGCAAACAGTTTTGACACGGTTTTTAGTGCGGAGACATCAACGGCCGCAGTTAGCGATGCGTCGCTTATAAGATTTAAGGGCAAATATTTTGTGTATTCTGCGTTTGTGGTTATGCAGAGCGATGATCTGCGAAATTGGGAAACATCATCGCCAACTTATCTTAACAGTACAACTGTTACGCAACAGATTGCTTATAGCGATAATTGCGTACTCATCAAGTACAGCACAAGCACTTATGTAGCGCTTGATGGCTTAAATTTTGAGAGCTTTGTCAATGACGGTGTTGCGGCCCAATCCAGCAGCATGGCTTATGGCAACGGGGTGTTTGTTTTTCACAATCAGGCCACGGTTGCCAGACTCTTAATTTATTACACCCCCGACACCACGTTTAAGGACGAGCCGGGGCTTGTAGATGTGCTGGGGGATATGGTCAATATCCCCTTAAAGCAAATTGCGGGGGCGGCAAGTATCGAGATCGGGACGTATACGGGGACAGGCGCAACTACACTGACGTTAAGGACAAATAGCAAGCCGAAGTTTTTTTTGATTTTTAAGTCCATAAGTGGCGGAGATGAATATCCTGAGTATGCTTTTGGATTACTCCCAAACGATATTTCCGCTGCGGACTACTATTATTTCCCATCCATCTTTTTTTCCCGCGTTAGTACGACAACGCAAGATGGTGGCTTGCGAGTATCTGCTTTAACAGATAATGAGTTTACTTTAACGTCTGTTTCCCATAACACAGCGTATTTTCTGCTTAATGTATCTGGCAAAACATACCGTTATTTGCTTGTTTACAAGGATGACTAAGGAGGGTTAAATGCAAATTATTGAGATCAAAGCGCTGGAAAACGGCGCGCACAACAACCAGACCTCCGACGCGATTACATCCCCGCCTCCCGGCTGGGCGGAGATACCGGCGGGTATGGCCGTGCCGGAGACGTTCC
>ERZ835051.555-NODE-555-length-43399-cov-3.662560_pt1 | contig 43399 bp, 30 predicted proteins | sample MGYA00519575_ERZ835051 | MGnify/ENA primary metagenome ERZ835051 (study PRJEB31850, sample SAMEA3708769) | human gut metagenome | biome: human gut; feature: human-associated habitat; material: faeces | place: China | collected 2014 ... | reverse complement strand
GAATCCGATGCAAACATTCAGCCGGAAGAAATGCTCACATTTTTCTCAAACGAATATTCCATCTGCATTTCCATCAGAAATCGGTAGGATGTGCTTCTTTTCCTATTTCTTCTCACGTCAAAAGGGGCTGCCCGTTTCAAGCGACTGCCCCTCTTTTTCGGCTCATAGGAAAATGCTTCCTATACAGCAAAAAACTGATATAATAGACAAAGAGCAATACAGGGTGTTACTTGAAGAGGAGTTCTGTGAGACACCGGAGGGAGAAAGGATGATTGTATGTAATAACTGCGGTGCGTCATATGCAGACGATGCACCGCGCTGTCCGTACTGTGGTGGCGACAACTTTGAAAAATCTGTGCAGGTGCACGAGGATACGATCAATGACTTAAAAAGAGAGAAGCAGCAGTGGGAGGAGAAGCCCCAGCGGGTGGCGAAAGCAGGGATGTCTATGGCGGCGAAGGTTCTGATTACTGTGATTGTGGCGGGACTTTTGATTAGTGCCGGTATATATGTGGCCATGCGTATTCATACGGTTGCTTCGGATAACAGAGAGCAGGCAGTACTCGAAAAGCTGGAGAAGATGTATCAGCAGCAGGACTACAGCGGAATCTGTACTTATATGAAAAAGCACAATACATTGTATGGTGAAGTATTTCGCAAGTACCGGCTGATAGAGACACTGGAAAACGATACAAAGGATTATCTGATAACACCTGAGGGAGAGTATCTGGAGAGAATTATCCGTGAGAAAAAACCAACTGGACTGAGCGATGTGAGCTATATCATAGATGCACTTATTGTCTGCCAGAAAAGTGAAGCAGCTGATTATAAATATGAAGAACAGGAGGCAGTCGCTTATTACCGGGAGTATTGCTCTGCGTATTTAAATGAGCATTATGAATTGACAGAGGAAGAGATAAAGCAAGTGATGGACGGGTATGATCCATCAGACAAAGATAATCAGAGCAATCTGGAGCGGATGATGCAGGAGCGGGCATTTTCCCATCTTACGGAATAAAAGCGAGGGCGTGTGCGAAGATGATATGTAAAAAATGCGGATATGATTATCCGGCGAAAGAACTGAAATGTCCCTACTGCGGGGAGCCAAACCCGCTTGGAGAAAAGTGGAGAAACGAGGAAAATCTGGCGAGAAAGGAGGCACTGCTCGCCAAAGCAAAGATCATCCATTCCATGCCGCTGTATGTTGCAGATAAGGTGATGAATGTGATTCTGCTGGTGATTACGGCAGTGACAGCGCTTACATTTCTGGTGCTGGCGATTGTGTTTGGGCTGGAGGGGATTCACATTACCCGCCAGCACAACCAGGCATCTGTGCAGGAGGCAGAAGAACTGCTTGTGGCGGAAGATTATACTGGTCTTTACGATTATCTGAAATCCCACCAGGTATATGGACAGGAGGGGTTTAAAAAATATACAGAGCGCGTCCGGCTGTATGATGATTATCACGCCTTTTTGAGAGACCTGTTTCAGATCCAGCAGGTGCTGGACTGGCCGGTCGGGCAGCAGATCAGTCCGAACGATGTAAAGTATGTACTCTGGGCGGGAAAGAATATCCTGGAAAGAGAGACGGGGGATTCCTACCGCAAGCTGGAATATGAAGAAAACAAGGAATATTACAATGACATGAAACAGGACGTGGCAGCAGCACTGCTTGGCACTCTGGAAATGACGGAGGAGGAACTGGCGGATCTGATGGGGATGGAGCGCGACTCGGAGGAGATGGACGAACTGATACGCCGGATCTTTGAGAGAAAAGGCTGGGATTATGAGGAAGATTAAAAATATAAAAATACTCTGGAAATTTTCGGATGAGACTGGAAACTACGAGGTAAATATGTCAACGCTGGCAGTCAAGGCAGCCGGATGTGTGATTGCGCTGTTTTTCGTGTTCTCGGTTCTGTGGGCGCTGATTGCTACCGCTGTGGATGAGGGAAAATATTCCGGCGATGCCTATCATCTGGACTGGTGTGAGCGGGAGTATATAGAACGTAATTACAGTGGACTATATAATACGTTGGATTTGTATGGACTAACCAGTGACAAGTATGCTCTCTACTGGGAGATGGTGAACGGATACAGGGATCACACGCTGTATGGTGCATATCGGGCACTTGGCGAGACGGGGATTGACGAAGTCTCCTATGAGACGGAGAACGGCACGGCGACACTGCCGATCCCTGTGGAGAAAAAGCGCGTTTTGTACGGGCGCAGGGTGCTTGACAATGCGAGTACCTGCGAATTTGAGGAGAATCAGCGCTACCTGACGAAGTTCGCGGATGAAGTGGAATAGCAGTTTTCTAATGAGAAAAATATTTCATTTACTGCACTTGACGAAACCCTTCTTATTTAGTATAGTATAGCTAAAGTTAGTTAAGACTAACTTACGTAGCAGAATACAGAGATATAGCAGGAGGGAAAAGTGTTGGATAAGATTTATGTAGTATACTGGTCACAGTCAGGAAATACACAGGCGATGGCAGAGGCAGTCGGCGCCGGAATCACAGCAGCAGGTAAGGAAGCCGCAGTGGTAGATGTAAGCAGCGTCTCTACAGCGGAGTTAAAGAACGCAAAGGCATTTGCACTCGGATGCCCGGCAATGGGTGCTGAGGTTCTTGAGGAGGGCGAGATGGAGCCTTTCGTAACCGAGGTGGAAGGATTTGCGGCAGGCAAGACCATCGGTCTGTTCGGTTCCTATGGCTGGGGCGACGGACAGTGGATGCGTGACTGGGTAGACCGCATGTCATCCGCAGGCGCGAATGTATTGAACGGCGAAGGCGTGATCTGTAAGGAGGCACCGGACGATGAGGCTGTGGCTGCCTGCACCGATCTCGGCAGGCAGCTTGCGGCGGTGTAGTCATGAGTGTTGTGATTGTAGGCGGACATGACCGCATGGTCTGCCAGTACAAAAAGATCTGTAAGGAACATAACTGTAAAGCGAAGGTATTTACACAGATGCCGGCAAAGCTCGGGAACCAGATCGGATCACCGGATCTGATCATTCTCTTCACCAACACCGTATCACATAAGATGGTACGGTGTGCGGTGGCAGAGGCGGAGCGCTGCAATGCGGATGTGGTGAGAAGCCATACCAGCAGCGGAAGTGCACTTACAGAGATTCTGGAGAGGGTTTGCGGATAAATAAAAGAGACTGCCGTATGACGGCAGATTCCCAAAAGATCCTGGCTGGTCCGGTTGGACAGGCCGGGATTTTTTTGATGAGAAAAATAACACAATAAAACACTTGCAATATACCCTAAGGGGGTATATAATGAGCCTGCAAATGAGGAATAGAAACAGACTTGCGGGTAAATAGTAAGAAAGAGGGCAAAGCGTATGGCAGAGGAAAAGGAATGCTGCTGTTCCCATAAGACAAAGGAACGGTCAGAGAAAGAATACAAGGATATGATTCACCGCTTAAACCGCATCGAGGGACAGATTCGCGGGATTAAGGGAATGGTGGAGCGGGATGCTTACTGTACGGATATTCTGGTGCAGGTGGCGGCTGTGAATGCGGCGCTCAACAGTTTTAACAAGGTGCTTCTCGCCAACCATATCAAGACCTGCGTGACGAATGATATCCGCGAGGGCAGGGAGGAGACTGTCGACGAACTGGTGACGGTGCTCCAGAAATTGATGAAATAGATGGGAGAGGGAGGAAGATGAAGCAATATACAGTGACGGGAATGAGCTGTGCGGCGTGCAGCGCGCGCGTGGAAAAAGCAGTGTCGAAGGTGCCGGGTGTGACATCCTGCTCGGTGAGTCTTCTGACGAATTCCATGGGTGTCGAGGGAACCGCGGCGCCGCAGGAGATCATCCGGGCGGTTGAGGACGCCGGATACGGCGCTGCCGAGAAGAAGCGGGGCGGCGCGGAAACCGCGGGAGCGGCGAAGGCGATGCCGCAGGAAGAGATGTTAAAGGACCGGGAGACGCCTCTTTTAAAAAAGAGACTGGTGACTTCGGTAGGCTTTCTGGCAGTGCTGATGTATTTTTCCATGGGACATATGATGTGGGGATGGCCGCTGCCGGCGTTCTTTGAAGGAAACCATGTGGCGATGGGGCTGGTACAGCTCTTGCTGACGGTGGTGATCATGGTCATCAACCAGAAGTTCTTTATCAGCGGATTCAAGAGTCTCTGGCACCGGGCGCCGAATATGGACACACTGGTAGCGCTGGGGGCAACGGCAGCGTTCGGCTACAGTACCTACGCGCTCTTTGCAATGACCGATGCACAGGTGCGCGGCGATATGGACGGGGTCATGAGCTACATGCACGAGTTCTACTTTGAATCGGCGGCGATGATTTTGACGCTGATCACGGTCGGAAAAATGCTGGAGGCGCGTTCAAAAGGCAAGACGACCGATGCGCTCAAGAGCCTGATGAGCCTGGCACCGAAGACTGCCACCATCGTGCGTGACGGTGTGGAACAGGAGGTTCCGGTCGCGCAGGTCAAAAAGGGAGACGTCTTCGTGGTGCGCCCGGGGGAGAACATACCCGTGGACGGTATCATCCTCGAGGGCAGCAGTGCCGTGAATGAGGCGGCGCTGACCGGCGAGAGCATACCGGTGGACAAGGCGCCAGGAGATGAAGTCTCCGCGGCGACCGTGAACCAGTCCGGCTTTTTAAAATGCGAGGCGATGAGAGTCGGCGAGGATACAACCTTATCCCAGATCATCCAGATGGTCAGCGATGCCGCGGCGACCAAGGCGCCGATTGCCAAGATTGCCGACAAAGTCTCCGGCGTATTTGTACCGACGGTCATTGGAATTGCGATCGTGACACTGATTGTGTGGCTGCTTGCCGGAAAGCCGGTCGGCTTTGCGCTGGCGAGAGCGATCTCTGTTCTGGTCATCAGCTGCCCGTGTGCGCTCGGACTTGCCACTCCGGTAGCCATCATGGTCGGAAACGGCATGGGTGCTAAGAACGGTATTATGTTCAAGACGGCAGTCTCTCTGGAGGAGACCGGAAAAATGCAGATTGTAGCGCTCGATAAGACCGGAACCATCACGAGCGGAGAGCCGCGAGTTACGGATGTCCTTCCGGCGGAAGGCGTTCCGGCGGAGGAGCTGCTGCATGCGGCAGGGATTCTGGAGCAGAAGAGTGAGCATCCGCTTGCAAAAGCGGTTCTTGCCTATGTGAAGGAGCAGTCCGGGGCAAAGGAGCAGTCCGGCGGGAAGAGGGCGTCTGTGGCAGACGGAGCATCCGGCGGAGAGGACGGCTCAGATATGCTGACCGATTTCATGGCGCTGCCGGGCAATGGTCTGACCGGTGTGCGGGATGGAAGCCGGCTTTACGGCGGCAATCTCACTTTTATCGAGCAACACGTGAAGGTGTCCGATGCCGCGAAGCGGCAGGCAGAGCAGCTCGCCATGCAGGGCAAGACGCCGCTGTTTTTTGCAAAGGATGAGAAGCTGCTTGGCGTAATCGCCGTGGCGGATGTCATCAAGGAGGACAGCCCGCGTGCGGTGGCAGAACTGCAGAACATGGGAATCTATGTGGTGATGCTGACCGGCGACAATAAGCGGACGGCGCAGGCGATCGGAAAAGCGGCAGGCGTGGACGAGGTGATCGCCGGCGTGCTTCCGGACGGCAAGGAGCAGGTGGTAAGAGAACTGCAGAAAAAGGGCAAAGTGGTCATGGTCGGCGATGGAATCAATGACGCGCCGGCGCTTACAAGGGCGGATATCGGAATGGCGATCGGCGCCGGAACGGATATTGCCATTGATGCCGCGGATGTCGTGCTGATGAAGAGCCGCCTGTCGGATGTGCCTGCGGCAATCCGCTTGAGCCGCGCAACCCTGCGCAATATTCATGAAAATCTGTTCTGGGCATTTTTCTACAATATTATCGGCATTCCTCTTGCGGCAGGCGTGTGGATTCCGCTGTTCGGCTGGCAGTTAAACCCGATGTTCGGTGCGGCAGCCATGAGCTTATCCAGCTTCTGTGTTGTGACCAACGCGCTGCGCCTGAATCTGTTCCGGATGTATGACGTCGGAAAAGACCGCAGGATCAAAAATGCGGTGACAGGGCAGACCGCCGCAGCTGCGGCGAAGGAGCCGGATGACGCTTTGGAGAAGAAATCAGAAACAAATCAAAAAAAGGAGAATGAGACAATGAAAAAGACAATGAAGATTAACGGTATGATGTGTGGACACTGTGAGGCGAGAGTCAAGAAAGCACTCGAAGCGGTAGAAGGCGTGCAGGAGGCTGTAGTCAGCCACGAGGCAGGAAACGCGGTTGTGACGCTTAGCAGCGACGTGGCGGATGAGGTCTTAAAGAAGGCGGTTGAGGATCAGGATTACGAGGTGGTTTCTGTCGAATCCTAGAAAATAAGGTCAAAAGTTTCATTGACTTTATGAGGTCGGCTTGGTACAGTGAAAGGTAGGAGGAATGTTATGCGTTATGTACCACTCAGGGAGGCAGAACCGGGCATGGTTCTTGCAGCCGACCTTTATGATTCCGTCGGAAGAACGTTGATTGGCTGCCATTGCGAATTGACGGAGAGCTATCTGGAAAAACTGGAAGCTTACGGATTCGACGGTATATATATAGAAGATAAACTTTCAGAGGGCATCACGATTGAGAGTGTGATTACGCCGCAGTTAAGGCAGGAGGGACAGGAGCGCATCCGTGCCTGCGACATTGACGGATGTAAGTTGATTGCCAGACGCATGGTGGAGGAGATTTTATCCTGCGGAAATGTGTCTCTTGATCTTACGGACTTAAGAAGCTACGACGATTACACTTACGCACATTCTGTGAACGTGGCGGTATACTGCGGCGTCATTGGAATGGGTATGGGGATGAGTGAAGTGGAGCTGGGGCATCTTGTGACTGCGGCATTGCTTCATGACCTCGGAAAGCTGCAGATCCCGGATGAGATCTTAAACAAGCCGGGACGTCTGACACAGGAAGAATATCTGATTATGAAATCCCACGCAACACTGTCGTACCAGATTATCAGTGAGCGGTGGGATATTTCTGCGCATATCAAGGAGGCCGTGCTGCATCACCATGAAAATGTGGACGGAAGCGGATACCCGGACGGGCTGGAAGGCGCGCAGCAGACGATATTTACCAGGATTCTGCACGTGGCGGATGTCTATGATGCACTTACGTCCAGGCGCCCGTACAAGGAGCCATACGCACCGTACGAGGCGACAGAGTATCTGATGGGCGGCTGCGGCATCATGTTTGACCGCGAGGTAGTGGAGACACTTCTAAAGTATGTGCCGCTCTATCCGAAGGGAACGATGGTTACGCTTTCCGATGGAAGAGAAGCCATCATCTATGAGAATTTTGGCGTACATAATTTAAGACCCGTAGTGCGTCTGATGGACGGGGAACTGTTGGATCTGTCCAACGAAGCGAACTACCATATTACATTGCGTATGAAGACGGAATCCGGCTTCTCCACGGAAGAGGCAGAAAAGGAGCGCAACGAGATGATACGCCCGCCGGTACGCTGCCGGATCATGGTTGTGGACGATATGAAGACGAATCTGCAGATGCTGCGTGGCATTTTAGAGCCGTTATATGATGTCATCCTGATGAAATCCGGTCACCAGGCATTGCTGTATTTGAAAAAACATCCGGCGCCGGATCTGGTGCTGATGGATATCGATATGCCGGAGATGGACGGCATCGAGACGGCCAAACGCATTATGGAGATGACGGATCACACGGTGCCGATCCTGTTCGTCACGGCGCTTTGCGACAGACAGACGGTCACGCTGTGCCGGAATCTGGATGCGGCAGGTTACATTGTAAGACCGTACAAGCCGGTCTTTGTCAAGACAGAGATTAAGAGGATTCTGATGGGGCGGAGTGAGATTGAATGATATTATTGGTTCAGATAATATGTCTTTGTTATACGCTGTATGTACTGCAGGAATATGCCACTTCCGGTGCATATTCCAGACAGCACAGGCTGCTGCCGCTGCTGGTCGGACTGATCGGTGTATATAATTTCTATCAGGTTGTCCTTACGCTCACCGGACAGACAGAACTGTTCGGGCGTTTGAAGGACATGCTCTTAATTCAGGTGCTTTATCTGATTCTTATCTATATCATGGATTTTCTGAAAATCCATATCCCCTACGGGGTGCAGTGGATTATGTTTTGTGTGCTGCTCGCGCTGAATGTGATTGTTTTTATGCGCTACCGGCAGCCGGAAATCTATCACATTTATTTCAGAATTTACTTAATCGGATGTACGGCGGCGATCGTTGCAATGGGAACCTACGCCTATCTGCGCCGTTCCCTGACCATGCATGAGCATCAGATTGCTAATCTGCTCTATATTGTGCTGCTCGTGAATGCAGCAGCGATGTGCGCGGAAAAGTTTTTTACTATTCCGGGCAATCTTCTGATGCTGGCAGCTACAACCGGTGTCTGCGGTGCGGTTCATTATCTGATCCAGACGGATCAGCTGATGGATACGGGCGAGCTTCTGCGCGAGCGGCTGTACGATGACTCGGATACGGCAGTGGTACTGCTGGATACCAATTTTTACTGCGTTGATGCGAACCGCAGCGGCAGAAGTCTGTTTGCGGGTCCGATGCAGTTGTATGAGAGAAACAGCCGCAGGCACCGCGGATACATGCAGGAGGCGGAGGAGCTGGCGAAGTCCATACAGGAGGGAAAAAAGAGCCGGGAGATCGAGAAGAACGGACAGTATTATCAGTGTCAGTGTACGCCGGTGTACTATTCAGGGAGGCTTCGTGGATATATTCTCGGTGCCTGGGATATTACCAGCCCGAAAAAAGAGACGCAGCTGATGCAGGCATTAAAGGGAAAAGCAGAGATGCAGACGGCGCGGAAAAGTGATTTCCTCGCGCAGATGAGCCATGACCTGAAAAGCCCGCTGCACGCCATCATCGGAATCACGGATATTTTAAGCAGCCGCAAGGAACTCACGGCAAGTGACCGTGCACTCCTGCTTCACATCAAGGGAGCTGGGAACAGCCTTGTGGAACAGGTGAATGCGATTCTTGACTATTCCAGAATTGAGGCAGGAAAGTTCGAGCTGATGGCGGAGTGCTACCGGCTGGATCAGGTGCTCGAGGAGGTGGCACACATGTGTGTCATCAATCTGCAGTCGAAGAGGGTGTGGTTTGAGGCCTGTATACAGGGAGAATTCCCGGAGAAAATGTATGGGGATGCCATGCGCGTCCGGGAAATTTTGCAGAATCTGCTCGCAAATGCGGTCAAGTTCACAGAGGAGGGCGAGATCCGCTGTGTGATTACCTGTGAGGCAATCCGGGATTCCTCGGATGTGATGGTCCGCTGCAGGGTGTCGGACACCGGCACCGGAATGACAAGCGAACAGCTGTGGCAGGGATTTGATTCGTATGTGAGCTATGCGGCAGAGAGCGGACAGTCGGGAAACGGACTGGGACTTAGCATTGTAAAGGAACTTGCAAACCGTATGGGAGGCAGTGTCCGCGCCGAGAGCAACGGCACCAGGGGAACCACGATTACCGTGGAAATCCGGCAGAAGGTGTGCGGAAGCACCCTGCATGATGCGGTGTGCTATACGACGGACAGTCTGCTGCGCGAGTCAGTGGTCTATACGGAGCGGATCCAGCCGACATGGATCTATCCGGGGGCACATGTTCTGCTCGCGGATGATATGCGGATCAATCAGGAGATTTTCCAGGAACTCGCAGCGCCGTGGCGGTTTACACTGGATGTTGTGCGCAACGGAAAGGAGGCTGTGGAGGCGGCAGCGCGGAAGGAGTATCAGCTGATTTTTCTGGATCAGAGGATGCCGGAAAAAAATGGCGATGAAGCGGCGAAGGAGATCCGCAAGTTTTGCGATATCCCAATGGTACTTATGACTGCTGATATTACCGCGGAGTTAAAGCATCGGAATCGCAGACCGGAATTTACGGCGTATTTGGACAAGCCGATCGATGTGTCAGAGCTAAAGAAAGTGATTGAGACTTATCTGCCTGTCGCAGAGCGCAGGGATTTCCTGCTTCACGCGCAGATGAACCATGGGGCATACCGCCGTCTCTTGCAGACGTTTTTGCAGGAGACGGGATCGCTTGCAGCAGAACTGCCGGGCTATGTGCCGGAGCAGCTGGAGCTTTTCGGAACGAAAGTGCACGGAATCAAGGGCGCCAGCCAGCAGATCGGCAGACAGGCGTTAAGCGAGAGCGCAGAAATCATGGAAATGGCGGCAAAGACAGAAAATATCCGGTACCTGGAAAAGCATATGACAGAGTTTTTGGAGACGATCCGGCACACGTTAGAGAGTGTCGAGGATGAATTAAAGAATCTGCCGCAGGAGATACAGGGGGAAGGCGCAGCCACGGCAGAGGACATACCGGAGGAAAAACAGCAGATTCTGGCGCAGCTTAGGGAAGCTTTTGATGCGTGTGATTTAAACGGGATTGAGCAGGGACTTTCCCGGTTTGCGCGTGCCCATCTGACAGCGGAGGAACGGGAACTGTTGACAGAACTGCATGCGGCATATGAGAACCTGGATTACGAAGAGGGAAGCGAACTGCTTTCCGGCCGGATGCTGTGATAGAAGTGAAAGAAAAAATGATTGTTTTGTACAGGTTACGCGATTGATAGTGTGAGAAAAATTCCCCTCGCAGAGATATACTGTGCGTAGAATAGAAATCCGGAGTTCCCGGAGCAGCTGACAGGAGATCTGCAGCAAATTTGTACAGGGGGAAAACTATGAATCTGGCAGAAATTACACATCGGGCGTATTTTTTAGACTGCTATCCGCTTGATGAAAGACATTTAAAAATAAGTATTCAGACAGGAAAAGATGTGGACGAGGTGATCCTCTGGGCGGGCGACCCGTATTCCGCCGGGATTGCCGAGAACGAGCAGAACTGGCAGGGAGAGCGGGTGCCGATGGAACTGGAGCGGGAACTGGCACACAGAAATGTATACAGTGCCGTCCTTACACCGGCGTACCGCAGGGTCAAGTACCATTTTGAGATCACCGGCGGCGGGGAGAGTGTCTGCCTGTTTGAGGATGGATTTGCAAAAAACGCAGAACATTTTCCGGCGGACCGGATGATCCAGCGTTTTATCTATCCGTGGATGAACCGGGCGGACATTATGAAGGTGCCGGAATGGGCGGAGAATATCGTGTGGTATCAGATTTTCCCGGATCGTTTCTGCAGAAAAAATCCGGAAGAAAAGCGTCATTCCTGCCGCGAGTGGGCATGCCAGGAGGATCCGACCTGGAAGGAGTTTTACGGGGGGGATCTGGCGGGAATCCGCAGCCGCCTTGCCTATATTGCAGACCTTGGCGTCGGAGGCATCTACTTAAACCCGATTCTGTGGTCGGATTCCAACCACCGGTATGACACGATCGACTACCACAGCGTAGAGCCGGATCTCGGCACGGAGGAAGAACTGAAGGCGTTGATTACGGAGGCGCATGCGCTGGGACTTCGTGTGATGATCGATGCGGTATTCAATCATTGCGGAGCGAAGTGCGCGCTCTGGCAGGACGTGCTGGAAAAGGGACCGCAGTCCGACTATTACCACTGGTTTTGCGTGAACCGCTGGCCGATCGATGCGCAGACCCATGCGACAAAGCAGGGGGATTATTTCTCATTTGCGTTTGTCGACAATATGCCCAAATTTGATACCAGTGAGCCGGACGTGATGGAGTATCTGACCGGCATTGCAAAGCACTGGGTATGTGACTGGAAGGTTGACGGAATCCGTTTTGATGTCGGCAATGAGATTTCACATGCATTTTTAAAACATCTGCGTCTGGAATTGAAAAAGTGCAATCCAAAGCTTTTCCTGCTCGGCGAGATCTGGCATGATGCTTTCCCATGGCTGCTCGGCGACGAGTATGATTCGACGATGAACTACCCGTTTCTGGCGTGCGTGAATAACTTCTGGGCAGATAAGACACAGAGTGGTACGGATTTTATGCATGGCATCAACCAGTGCTACAGCATGTACTACGAGCAGGTGGACCGCGTGCTGTTTAATCTGTTAGATTCCCATGATACGGATCGTCTGATGGAGAGATGCCACGGAAATGCGGATATGTTTCTGGCACAGCTTACAGTTCTGTTCACCATGCAGGGCGCGCCGGGCATCTACTACGGCACCGAGATCGGTATGGACGGAGGCGGAACAAAGGCGAACCGGAAGTGCATGCCGTGGGAGGAGATCGATGCGGGCAGCTTTGCGGAACTGACCGGACAGGTAAAGCAGCTGATTGCGATGCGCAGGCAGTATCCGCAGACAAGGAGCGGAAAAGTGGTATGGGATGTCAGAGAGGATTCCAGATTGTTACATTATTATAAGAAAAAAGAAGGACAAAAAACGCTGGAGGTCTGCATTAACGCCGGGGAGGAACCGGTGCGGACAGGGGAGCGGGGACTGCCGGAGCCGGAGGACTGCCTGTTCGCGAACGGATTGGAGCACGGAAGCTTAAGACCGCAGGGCGTTTTCATAAGATTAGTGTGAACATGACACTGCCGTATCGGATCCCGTCTGATGCGGCGGTGTCAGCAGCTCCACTGCAATCCGGAGGCAGAGTGTCTGCATGGATTCCATATCAAACTGACTGCAGAGGGAAGTCGCCAGCTGGGTGTGCGCAAAGCTTTCCAGAAGCTGGATACCTAAATAGATGCGTTCCCTGAGCGCCGGAAGTCCTGCGTATGCGGGGGGACATTTCTGCACGAGGGTATCGACTGCATCGAGCAGAATCCGGTGATAGGCATCCCGGACAGCCAAAATCTTCTGTGTTTTTTGTTCGCAGGTGTGATAAAATGAATTTACAATGGTTTTTATAGGAAAATGTATTGAGGGGAATTTCATATGTTAAAGGTTTTTTTAGCGGAAGATGAGATCGTTATGCGGGAGGGCATAAAGAACAACATCGACTGGCAGGGGGAAGGCTTTGAATTTGTCGGTGACGCGGGCGACGGGGAGCTCGCCTATCCGATCATCCAGAAGACGAGACCGGATATTCTGATCACGGACATTAAGATGCCGTTCATGGATGGACTGGAGCTGAGCCGTCTCGTGAAGCACGAGCTGCCGGAGACCAAGATCATATTCTTGAGCGGGTATGACGAGTTCCAGTATGCAAAAGAGGCAATCGACATCGGAATCACGGATTATCTGGTGAAGCCGGTCACGGGTGCACAGCTGATCGGGACACTCAAGAAGATCGGTCAGAAGATCGAGGAGGAGCGCGGGAAGCAGAAGCAGCAGGCGCCGGAGGAGGCGAGATCTGCCGGCAGGCAGCGGCTGTTCCGGCACATGGTCTCCGGAAAGCATACCTATGCGTCGGTGTTCCAGGAGGCGAAGGAGCTGGGACTTGAGCTGATTGCGGAGCAGTACAATATCATGCTGCTCCAGCTGTTCTCCGAGGAGAAGGAGGATGTCCTGCCGGAGAAGATAAAAGCCTTCGAGCAGGAATTGGAGAAGTACATGGAGCAGTCCGGCAATCTGATTGTCGCAAAGCAGAGCCGGGCGGAGTACGATTTTGTGCTGAAGGGCACAGGGCAGCAGTCTCTCGCGGAGACGACAGAGCAGGTAAAAAGCCTGCTGGCAGAGTATTTCCGGAGAGAGACGGCGGTGGAGTATGTCGCGGCGCTCGGGACACCGGTGGAGCGTTTCAGCGAGCTGCAGCAGTGCTACCGGCAGACCAACCTGTGCTTTTCCAGACGCTATTCGGTAGAGCGCAACCAGATCCTTGAGGAGGAGACGCCGGGGGAGACTGCGGCGGAGGTTCTGGAGGATGTAAAGCTCGGGGAGCTGAATATCTCCAGCCTGAGTCAGCGGCAGGCAGAGGCTTTTCTGTACACGGGCACTAGGGAGGAGGTGTCCGGCTTCGTGGAGGATTACTTTGCACAGCTCGGGGACGGCAATGTAAAGTCTATCTTCCTGCGCCAGTACGTGGTGATGGATCTGTATGTGACGGCGGTTTCCGTTCTGGAGAAGAGCGGTTACAAGAGCAGGGATCTCGTGGAGCGGTGCGGCGATGCGAAGGAGATGGCAGCCTACCTGACCACGGTTGAGCAGACCAGGGAATATATTAAGAAGCTTTTTTCGGCGGTGCTGGATTTGCGCAGTGAGGCGGTGGACGGAAAATACGACGGCATCATGCAGAAGGCAAAGACCTACATCAACGATCATTTTGAGAAGGACGGGATTTCCCTGAATATGGTCGCAGCGGAGGTAAATCTGAGTCCGAGCCATTTCAGCACGGTATTCGGTCAGGAAATGGGAGAGACGTTCGTAGAATATCTTACAAGAATCCGCATGGAAAAAGCGAAGGAGCTGCTCAGGACGACGGGAAAGAAGGTAACGGAGATTGCCTTTGAGGTGGGCTACCGGGATGCGCATTATTTCAGCAACCTGTTCAAGAAGACGCAGGGCTGCACACCGGGTGAGTACCGCAGCAGAGGGTAAAAGGGGAGATGGATATTGAAGAGAGGGTTTTCACTAAAGAGCAGGCTCTATATGCTGCTGCTGATCTGTGTGGTGCCGCTGACCATACTTCTGGCGTATCTTCTGATTATGACGAACAAGATTTCCTCCGAGTATGACGGGATTGTCAGGAGAATCACAAAGGCAAACGCGTACAACATCAATTTCAAGGAGGACATGGACTACGTGATGTATATTATCGTAGTCAATTCGGAGCGTGCCGAGGAGCTGGTGGACACGGAGCAGCCGCACCGGATGATACAGGCCGCGCGGGAGGTGTTCGGCGAGCTCTATGAGGAGGCAGATTCCGAGTACGCCGCGAACCGGCTGTCAAGCATACTAAAGAGTCTTGACACGCTGGAGGATCGTGTGGAGGAGATCGAGAAGGATGCGCTTGTGACCGGGCTTTATGAGACGAACATGGAGCGTCTGGATCTGAATATCCGCGTCCTGACGGAGCTGATACAGGAGCAGATCCAGTATTATATCTACTATGAGACAACGAACATGGAGGAGCTGCGGATGGGAATCCGCGCGGATGTGGAGAGTGCCATCACGGCGATCACAGTGATTCTCGTCCTGATACTGCTCGGGGCATGGATGGTCAGCAGGAGGATTGTGCGGGGCATCACGGAGCCCATCCAGCGGCTGTGTGAGGCTGCGCAGGCAGCGGGAAGCGGGGATTTTGCGATCCGGGCGCAGGACGAGGAGCTGGATGAGCTCTCGGTTCTGAACAGCAGCTTTAACCAGATGGTGGAGGAGATCGGGCATCTCGTGGAGGATATACGCGTGGAGGAGCTGAATCTGCGCGCGGCGGAGCTGCGCGTGCTGCAGGAGCAGATCAACCCGCATTTTCTGTACAATACACTGGACAACATCATCTGGCTCGCGGAGTCGAAGGACACGGAGCAGGTCGTGAGGATGGTGTCGTCCCTGTCAAGCTTTTTTCGGACAACCTTAAGCAAGGGGCGGGAGTTCATCACGGTAAAGGAGGAGGAGCAGCACATCCGCAGCTACTTAGAGATCCAGCAGTTCCGCTACAGGGATATACTGGAATATGAGATTGCGATTCCGGAGGAGCTCTATGAATATGAGATCATCAAGCTGACGCTCCAGCCGCTTGTGGAGAATGCGCTCTACCACGGCATCAAGAACAAGCGCGGCGGCGGACATATCCGGGTGTCCGGTGTACTCTGCCAGGATGTCATGATTTTCAAGGTGCAGGATGACGGAATCGGAATGGACGGTGCGCGGCTTGCGCAGGTGTGCGCCATGCTCCGCGACGGGGAGCAGGAGCCGGAGCAGGAGGAGACGGGCGGCTTCGGACTGTTCAATGTCAACCAGCGTATCCAGCTCAATTATGGCAGGGAGTACGGACTGAAGATACAGAGCACCTACGGGCAGGGCACCGAGATCTGGGTGCGGATTCCGTGCCGGGCAGAGAAAATCAAAAGAAAACGCAACATTTCCAAAAAAATTACACCTTTTGAGGAAAATACGGCAAAATTGTGAATGAGCTGTTCATAATTTAGTAAAAAATTTTACTTATTTCAAAAGCCAGTCGGTATTTTTTAAACCGTCCGAAAGCTATAATAGGTACATGGTTAAGGACTTAACCAAATCTAATAAAAACTTTGGGAGGTTTTTAAAATGAAAAAAAAGTTAGTGAGTGTACTGATGTGCATGGCAATGGGCGCAACCTTACTGGCAGGCTGCGGAAGCGAGGAGGCTGCTGACAGCAGCAACACAACGGCAGCAGATGCAGCAGACGCAGATACGGCAGCGGACAGCGAAGCAGCGGATGCTTCTGACGCAGCAGATGCGGCAGACGCAGCTGACGGGGATGTAATCAAAATCGGCTTTGCACAGGTTGGCCATGAGTCTGACTGGCGTACCGCATCCACGAATTCCGCACAGTCCATCTTCTCGGCAGAGAACGGATATGATCTCCAGTTCGTTGACTGCGACCAGGATTCGGCAGTCCAGCTGGAGGCAGTACGTGGCTTCATCGAGCAGGATGTGGATTACATCATCATCGACCCGATCGTATCGACAGGCTGGGACACGGTACTGACAGAGTGCGAGGAGGCAGGTATTCCGGTTATCGTCATTGACCGTACGATTGATGATTCGGACAAATATATTTCATGGGTAGGCTCCAACTTCAAGAATGAGGGTCTTGCAGCAGGTGAGTGGTTAAAGGCTTACACGGATGCAAAGGGCATCAGCGACGTGAACGTGCTCGTTATCGAGGGAACAACCGGTGCTTCCGCACAGATCGGACGTACGGACGGCTTCAAGGAGATCGCAGATGCAAACGGCTGGAACATTCTGGATTCCCAGACCGGTGATTTCACACAGGCTGGTGGACAGGAGGTTATGGAGTCTTACATCAAGAGCTACGAGGGACAGTTCAATGTAGTGGTATGCCAGAACGATAACGAGGCATTTGGTGCGATGGATGCCATGAAGGCAGCAGGTATCTCCTATGGTGTGGACGGAGACGTGATCCTGATTTCCTTCGATGCCTGCACCGCAGGTCTTGAGTATGTAATGTCCGGCGACATCAATGCAGACTTCGAGTGCAACCCGCTTGCAGCTCCGTTTGTAGAGGATGTTATCCAGCAGTTAGAGTCCGGCAGCACACCTGACAAGGAAGTATACATGGTTGAGCACTGGTATGTAAATGAGGACATCCTTTCATCCATCACGGTAAACGGCGAGGAGCAGGAGCTTACCGTGGTTACACAGGAGATCGTTGACGCACAGTATTAAGACGGTCTGGCAACAGGACAAACATTATAGCAGGGACAGAGAAGAAGCTGCTTCACAGACAGGGAATTTGTAATGGGGGAGGCCCGTTGGTCTCTCCCAATTTTAAGGAAAGGGTGGAGTAAAATGGAGCATAATGTGGTACTGACCATGCGGGGGATTACCATGACATTTCCGGGCGTAAAGGCACTGGACAATGTGGATCTTACACTGCGGAAGGGCGAGATCATGGCACTGATGGGAGAAAATGGTGCCGGGAAATCTACACTGATCAAGTGTCTGACCGGAATCAACGCGTTCGATGCGGGAGAAATACGCGTTGACGGGATCGATGAACCGGTGGTCAATCATTCGACCCTGGATGCACAGAAAAAGGGCATATCCACGGTGTATCAGGAAGTCAATCTTTGCCCGAATTTGAGTGTGGCAGAAAATTTATTTATCGGCAGGGAGCCGAAGACAAAGCTTGGAACCATCGACTGGAAGACGATGACAGCAAAATCCAACAGGATTATTAAGAGCCTGGATCTTGATATTGACGTAACCAAAAATCTGGAAGAGTATTCACTGGCGCTCCAGCAGATGATTGCGATTGCAAGAGCGGTGGATATGGATTGTAAGGTACTGATTTTAGACGAGCCGACATCCTCCCTGGATGACCATGAGGTTGAAAAGCTGTTCGTTCTTATGCGGCAGCTGAAGGAAAAGGGTGTGGCGATTGTGTTTGTGACACACTTTCTGGAGCAGGTATACGCAGTCTGTGACCGGATCACAGTGCTCCGGAACGGCATACTGGTCGGAGAATATCCGATTGAGGAGCTGCCAAGGGTAAAGCTGGTTGCAGCGATGATGGGCAAGGATTTTGATGACCTTGCAGCTGTAAAATCAGAAGAGAAGAAGGATTTCACCAATGTGCCGGTGGTTATCGATGCGCAGGGCATGAGCCACAAGGGAAAGATCAAGCCGTTTGATTTACAGATACATAAGGGTGAGGTCGTGGGACTGACAGGTCTGCTTGGCTCGGGACGCAGTGAGCTGGCGCGTGTCATCTATGGAGCGGATAAAAACCAGACAGGTAAGCTGTTTGTCAACGGAAAAGAGGCAAAGATCAATGCGCCGATTGATGCGATGAATCTTGGAATGGGACTTCTTCCGGACGACAGAAAGGCAGAGGGCATTATCGCAGACTTATCTGTACGAGAAAATATAATTCTGGCAATGCAGGCAAAGCGCGGAATGTTTAAGCTGCTTCCAATGAGCAGACAGAACGAGATCGCAGACAAGTATATCGAGCTGCTGCAGATCAAGACGGCGAGCAGGGAGACCCTGATCGGGCAGCTCTCCGGCGGAAACCAGCAGAAGGTGATTCTGGCACGCTGGCTTGCCACAGATCCGGAATTCCTTATTCTGGATGAGCCGACCAGAGGTATCGATGTCGGGACAAAGACTGAGATCCAGAAGCTTGTGATCGAGCTTGCGGATCAGGGAAAGAGTCTGATCTTCATCTCTTCCGAGATTGAGGAGATGCTCAGAACATGCTCCAAGCTGGTGGTATTAAGGGATGGTCAGGAAGTGGGAGAGATCACTGAGGAACTGACCCAGGGGCATGTAATGCAGTCCATAGCAGGAGGTGGCAGGAATGAGTAAGTTTAAGAAGCTGGTCAGCCAGCCGTTGTTTTTACCGATTTTCTGTATGATACTGGTGATGGCGGTAAATATCATCTATGATGTGATGGCAGGAAATTTTGCATTTAACTTTTTTACCATCTCCATCCGCAACGGGGTATTGTACGGACGCATCATTGATATTTTAAACCGCGGCAGTGAGATTGCCATTCTTGCCATCGGCATGACGCTGGTTGTGTCCTGCTCGGCAGGAACGGATATTTCCGTCGGCTCGGTCATGTCACTGGCGGCATCGTTCTGCTGCATGCTTCTGGCAGGCTACGGCGTGTCCTCCACCAACAGCCTTGCAGCGCCGCTGATCGTCGGTGTGCTTGGCGGCATCCTGATGGGATGTGCCAGCGGTGCGTTTAACGGTTTTCTGGTATCGTATCTGAATGTGCAGCCGATGGTGGCAACGCTGATCCTGTTTTCGGCGGCGAGGGCAATCGGACTTCTGCTCTGCAACAACATGATCGTATACGTCCGGGATGATTCCTTTAAAATCTTCGGCGGCTATCTCGGATTTATGCCGACACCGATCGTGGTTGCCATCGTGTGCATCCTGATCACATCGCTGGTGCTCCGCAAGACCGCACTGGGCTTATATATCCAGAGCGTCGGCATCAATAAGAAGGCTTCCCGCATCGCGGGCATCAATTCCGAGCGCATCATTTTCCTGTGCTATGTTGTCTGCGGATTGTGTGCAGGAATTGCCGGCATTGTTGCTTCCTCCCGGATCAGCTCTGCGGATTCCAACAACATCGGACTGAACTTCGAGCTGGATGCGATTCTGGCAGTTGCACTCGGCGGCAACAGCCTCGGCGGCGGAAAGTTCCGGCTGGCAGGCTCTATTATCGGTGCGTACACCATCCAGGCGATCACCACCACCCTGTATGCGCTCGGCATCTCGACCGAGCAGGCACCGGTGTACAAGGCGGTCATTGTTATCATTATTGTGGCAATCCAGGCACCTCCGTTTAAGGCATTTATGAAAAAAATGTCTGTAAGGAGACAGCTTGCCAAAGGAGGTGCTGCATAATGAAAGCGAAAAAATTAAATGGAAATACGGTTCTTCTGATAATTACCATCGCGTTATTTTTTGTGATGTATGCCGTGGGCTGTGTGATTTATTCCAATAAGGGCTTCACACATCTGCAGACGTTTTTGAACATCCTTATCAATAATGCGGGCCTGCTCTGCATCACCTGTGGAATGACCTGCGTGATGCTGACCGGCGGCATCGATATTTCCGTTGGCTCGCTGGTTGCCATGGACTGCATGATTCTTGCCGTCGGTATGGAGCGCTGGAACATGAATGCGGTTCTGCTCTGCATACTTGTGCTTGCCATCGGGATTGTGTTTGGCGTGGTGCAGGGCTTCTGTGTCGGCTATCTGAATATCCAGCCGTTCATTGTGACAATGGCGGGAATGTTCTTCGCCAGAGGCATGACAGCCGTGATCAGCACGGAACAGATCTCCATCAGCAGCAATGCATTTTTTGTAAAGCTTGCCAATACGAAGATCAGCCTTCCGTTTGGCTCCTATACCAACAACAAGGGCGTGGTGCAGGTTCCGTTTATCCGTGTATCGGTAATCGTGGCGCTGCTCGTGCTGATAGCCGTATTTTTCATGCTCCGCTATACCAAGTTCGGCAGAAGCCTTTACGCAGTCGGAGGAAGTGAGCAGTCGGCGACCATGATGGGACTGGACGTGAAGAAGACGAAGCTGAAGGCGTATGTGCTTTCCTCATTCCTCTGCTCGATCGGCGGCATCTGCTACTGCCTGAACACGATGTCGGGAAATGTGCAGCAGGCACTCGGACTTGAGATGGATGCCATTGCTTCCTCCGTTATCGGCGGTACATTATTGACAGGCGGTGTGGGAAATGTCATCGGCTCCTTCTTTGGTGTACTTATCAACGGAACGATTTCCACACTGGTGAAGACGAACGGCAAGCTGCTCAGCTCGTGGTCCAACATTGCGGTGGCTGCGCTGCTCTGTTTCTTCATCGTATTACAGAGTATCTTTGCAAAGATCAAAGAGAAGAGCAAATAAAAACAAGGCTGTCCAGGGGCTGTCCGCTTCATGCGGCAGCCTTTTGGCTCTTCTATGGGAAAATACCGTGCTGCGTTAAAAAAGCACCCCGGGCAGGAGGTGCAGCCGGCAGGAGAAAAGGCGGGAGGAATATGAACATATTTCAGAAGAGGACTGTGGGAAAAAAAGGAATCGCGGCGGCGCTGCTTGCCAGCCAGCTGCTCTTTACAGCCGGCTGTGGGAGTGGGGAGCAGAGAGAGACTGCGGGACAGCTGGATACGGAGCAGACGATGCAGCAGGACGGCTATATTGTGGTCGGATATGTGCAGGTCGGCTCGGAATCCGACTGGAGAACCACCAACACACAGTCCTTTAAGGATGTGTTCACGCAGGAAAACGGCTACTATCTGATCTTCGAGGACGGACAGCAGAAGCAGGAGAACCAGGTGAAGGCAATCCGCAATCTGATCCTGCAGGAGGTGGATTATATCGTGCTCGACCCGATCGTGGAGACAGGCTGGGAATCCGTTCTGGAGGAGGCGAAGGAAGCCGGAATCCCGGTGATTCTGTCTGACCGCAGGGCGGAGATGGAGGACGACAGCCTGTATACATGCTGGGTGGGCAGTGACTTCGCGGAGGAGGGCAGGAACGCCGGGCACTGGCTGGAGAATTATCTGGAAAAGCAGGGGCGGAGCGGGGAGACAGTTCATATCGTATCTCTCCAGGGGACGCTGGGCTCCTCTGCACAGATCGGGCGGACAGACGGATTCGCAGAGGTTCTCCAGCAGAATGAAAACTGGGTGATGCTGGAGCGCCAGTCGGGGGATTTCACGCAGGCAAAGGGGCAGGAGGTTATGAAGGAATTTCTCGAAAAATACGAGGATATTGATGTTGTAATCAGCGAGAATGACAATATGACCTTTGGCGCTATCGAGGCGATCCGGGAGGCGGGCAGGACGATTGGCAGTGACGGGGACATTATTATCCTGTCCTTTGATGCGGTAAGGGATGCCCTCAAGGCAATCCAGACCGGGGACATCGCGGCTGATTTTGAATGCAATCCGCTGACAGCCCCGCTTGTGGAGGAGACGATCCGCCGCCTGGAGGCGGGGGAAAGCGTGGAGAAGATCCAGTATGTGGAGGAGACATATTTTGACTGTGAGATGGATCTCTCGGAGCTGTTGGAGAGCAGACCATATTAGGCAGGAAGTCCCTGCTTCTGCTGGCGGTAAAATTATCTGAAAAAATTAGCACTCACCTCTTGACAGTGCTAACAACTGGTGCTATAACATAATTGTAACAGGGAGAACAAAGCAGGCGGCGCATAGATATGTGCCGCCTGTATATCATAGGAAGAGAAAGAGAGGTACGCTTATGAACATTCAGAAATTTACACAAAAGTCAGTGGAAGCCATTAACGATTGCGAGAAGCTTGCCTATGAATATGGAAATCAGGAGATCGAGCAGGAGCATCTTCTGGTTGCACTCATGCGGCAGGAGGATGGACTGATTCCGAAGCTGATTGAGAAGATGGAGATTCAGAAGGAGCACTTCATGGATAACGCCGAGCGGCATCTGGCAGCGCGTGTCAAGGTGTCCGGCGGTCAGGTCTATGTCGGACAGGATTTAAATAAGGTGCTCATTCATGCCGAGGATGAGGCGAAGCAGATGGGGGACGAGTATGTTTCTGTCGAGCATCTGTTCCTGGCGCTGATCAAGTATCCGAATAAGGCATTGAAGGAGATCTTTAAGGAGTACGGCATTACCAGAGAACGGTTTTTGCAGGCGCTCTCGACAGTCCGCGGCAATCAGCGCGTGACATCGGACAATCCGGAAGCAACCTACGACACGCTGGAGAAGTACGGGTATGATATGGTAGCCCGTGCGAGAGACCAGAAGCTGGATCCGGTCATCGGACGTGATGATGAGATCCGGAATGTCGTGCGGATTCTGTCCCGTAAGACGAAAAACAACCCGGTGCTGATCGGTGAGCCGGGTGTCGGCAAGACGGCTGTTGTCGAGGGGCTTGCCCAGCGAATTGTAAAAGGCGATGTGCCGGAGGGCTTAAAGGACAAGAAATTGTTTGCACTGGATATGGGTGCGCTGATCGCCGGTGCAAAATATCGCGGTGAATTCGAGGAGCGGTTAAAGGCAGTGCTTGATGAGGTGAAAAGTTCCGAGGGACAGATTATCCTGTTCATTGATGAGCTTCACACGATCGTGGGTGCGGGCAAGACGGATGGTGCGATGGATGCCGGACAGCTGTTAAAGCCGATGCTTGCGCGTGGTGAACTGCATTGTATCGGTGCGACGACCCTGGATGAGTACCGCGAATACATTGAAAAAGATGCGGCGCTCGAGCGTCGTTTCCAGCCGGTAATGGTGGATGAGCCGACGGTCGAGGATACCATCTCCATTCTGCGTGGATTGAAGGAACGCTACGAGGTTTTCCATGGAGTTAAGATTACAGATTCTGCGCTGGTATCGGCAGCAGTGCTCTCCAACCGTTATATTTCGGATCGTTTTCTTCCGGATAAAGCGATCGATCTGGTCGATGAGGCGTGCGCGCTGATCAAGACCGAGCTGGATTCCATGCCGACGGAACTGGACGAGTTGAACCGCCGTGTCATGCAGATGGAGATTGAGGAGACAGCGCTGAAAAAGGAGACCGACCGTCTGAGCCAGGAGCGTCTGGCAAATCTGCAGAAAGAACTGGCAGAGCTGCGCGATGAATTCAACACGAAGAAAGCGCAGTGGGAGAATGAGAAAAAGTCGGTAGAAAAAGTACAGAAGCTGCGTGAGGAGATCGAAGCGGTCAAGAATGAGATCAAGATGGCACAGCAGAAGTACGATCTGGAGAAGGCAGCCGAATTGCAGTACGGCAAGCTGCCACAGCTACAGAAGCAGTTGGAGATCGAGGAGGAAGCCGTGAAGAAACGCGACCTTTCCCTGGTGCATGAAAACGTCAGTGAGGAAGAGATTGCGCGGATCATCTCCAGATGGACAGGAATTCCGGTGGCAAAGCTGACGGAGAGCGAGCGTAACAAGACGCTGCATCTCGACGAGGAACTGCACAAACGTGTCATCGGCCAGGATGAGGGCGTCACGAAAGTGACGGAAGCAATCATCCGTTCCAAAGCAGGTATCAAAGACCCGAGTAAGCCGATCGGATCATTCCTGTTCTTAGGACCGACCGGTGTTGGTAAGACAGAGCTTGCAAAGGCGCTTGCAGCAAGTCTCTTCGATGATGAGTCGAATATGGTGCGTCTTGATATGAGTGAGTATATGGAGAAATATTCCGTCTCCCGTCTGATCGGAGCGCCTCCAGGATATGTCGGATACGATGAGGGTGGACAGCTGACCGAGGCAGTGCGCAGAAAGCCGTATTCGGTGGTATTGTTTGATGAGGTGGAGAAGGCACATCCGGATGTGTTCAACGTTCTGTTGCAGGTACTGGACGATGGACGAATCACAGATTCACAGGGACGTACCGTCGATTTTAAGAATACAATCATCATCATGACATCGAACCTTGGATCAGCACATCTGCTTGAGGGCATCGATGCAAACGGGGATATCAATCCGGAGTGCGAAGCGGCAGTTATGGACGAACTGCGCGGACATTTCCGTCCGGAGTTTTTGAACCGTCTGGATGAGATTATTATGTTTAAGCCGCTGACGAAGGACAACATCGGTAACATCATCAACCTTCTGGTTGCAGATCTCAACAAACGTCTGGCAGACCGTGAGATCACGGTGGAGCTGACCGATGCGGCAAAGCAGTATATCGTGGAAAACGGATATGATCCGATCTACGGTGCAAGACCGTTAAAGCGGTTCTTACAGAAGCATGTGGAGACACTTTCCGCAAAGCTGATTCTTGCGGATAAAGTCAGGGAGGGAGATACGATTCTGATTGATGTCTCCGGAAATGAACTGACGGCAGCAGTGAAAGCGTGAGGGTTGATCTAAAACAGGAACAGAGAAGAGGGACGGAGGCAGAAAGCCTCCGCCCCTTTTTTTGTGTAATAGGGAACTTCGTTCCTATTACACAAAAACGCTCCGCGAGGATGCGCACCTCGCGGTGAGGTAAATAATGCTTTGCATACCGCGAGGGCGCGCAAGTGTGCGGCAAGCGCACACGTTGTTCTTGAGTGAAACGAAAGATTGAAAAATGCCTGTGAAGTCATTAAAATAAAACAGATACTACATATTTTAAAAGGATAGATACCGATGTATTTTTCAAAAGTGGGACAGGAGCGATGAAAAACAGGAAGATCATGATAGCAGGAATGCTTATCTGTGCGATAACTGCCGGGTGCGGGACGGCTTTACCGCACGCAGACGGGATGGGAGAGACGGAGCGAGAGACGAAGGAAGCTCAGTTAAATTCCTCAGATGAGACAGAGAAGATACAAAGTATTGCACAGGCGGAAGAGCAGACAGAAAATTCCGATGTGGAGGATGCGGACGATCAGCTTGCCGTCATTGCGCGGACAAGGAATCAGTGGGTGAATGATCCAGATTACGCAGATGAGATGTATCAGTTTGCGATAGCAGATCTTGATCACGATGGCAGACTGGAGCTGATTGTATCGAACTGTGGGGGAACCGGAATCTATACGTACAGCAGGTTTTACAGGGTGGAGGAGAATGGCACGTTAAAGGAACTGAAGACGTCTTTTGTAGAGGGGGATTCCCAACCGGATTTGATTGCGGATGAGCTTACCGTGTATCGGAAAGAAACGAAAGAAACTTTGCAGGAATATTATATTGTGTATGATGATTTGAGGGTTTCGCCAGCGGAGCATCTCTATGCGACAGACGCCATGTCTGTTTTGGAGGATGAGATTAAGGTGGAGACTCTGGCAACCATGTCATGGCTGTATGTGGCGGGGAACAGCGGTGATGAAGGGGAGGCGCAGATTGTCTGTAAGGATGCGGACGGAAACCCGCTGACAGAGGAGGCGTATCAACAGTATGCCCAAACTTATTTTAAGAAGCAGGGCTATACGGAAGATACACTTCTGCTCCGCTGGACGGATATAGGGGAATTCATGGAAAAAACACAGGAGGGGGCAGAGGCATTTTTAAAGAAAACCTATGAGTGACCCTGCGCCTTTAAAAACTCCTGCAGGGCAGCGCGTTTTGCTTCATAATCAGATACTCCAAGATCATAAAGCTTCTGCTCTAGGGCAGCGTCCCTGGAGAAAGTGCCAAGCGGCAGATGGCGGCTCGGCGCAAAGATTAAGGCACGTCCCTCTTTTTCCAGCCGGTTGGAAAGATCAATCGAAGCCTGATAATTGATATGGCGGTGGTCGATCCCTTCGATGGTCTTGGGATATCTGCGCAGCATGCGCTTGTAGATCGGCCGGTGTGCCTCCGGCTGCTTCACGAAATCGCGCGGATTTGACAGGATGATGACAACCTTGTCGCAGCCGTGTTCTAAGGCATGGTGTACCGGGATAGAATCGGCAACACCGCCGTCGTAGTAGAAATGTCCGTTCACATTGACCGGGCGGCAGAACGCAGGAAGCGCGCAGGTCGCCATGATGGTGCGGTAGTCGTCGCGCACGATGTCGAACTTGGAAAAATAGGCTGCCTTTCCTGTGAGGGCATCCGTTGCCGGCATATAAAATTCAGCCGGATTTTTCATGATGGCATCGTAGTCAATCGGGTCGGCACCGTCTGAGTTGGTCAGCGTTCCGTAGATATATTCGAGCCCGAAGAGATTCCCGGTCCGAAGCAGGCTGCGGACGGAAAGATAGCGCGGATCGTCAAGGTGTACGGTATAGAAGCGCAGATTTCTGCCGCGCTGGCCGGCAAGGTAGGAGAGGGTGTTGGCAGCTCCGGCAGAGACGCCGATACAATAGTCGAATGTGATTTTATCATCTAAAAACCTGTCGAGAATGCCGGCACTGTAAGCGCATTTCATGCCGCCGCCCTCAACAATCAGTCCTGTTTTTCCCATAATGGATCAGATCCTTTCTGCTAATTCACGGAACGAATTATAGCATAAATAAAAAAGAAATGCATCTGTGTGAAAACGCAGACATTACAATTCGTGATTTCGCCTAATAGACATTTGACGGAAGAATGATTTATAATAATTTTTGTAGACAGGCACTTCCCACAGAGGAGGTACTTGTATATGGGAGAACATAACACCTGAACTACTGCATCTGTTTGCGTATTTAAAGCAGAGCACTGAGGAAGTTGCAGAGATGCATCCGGATGAAAAAATCCGTAATATTCATGAGAGAGTCAAATATCTAAAACGTGATCGAAAATTGGAGGCAGGCTATATGACGATGGAAGAGTATATCCGTGAGGAAGCGGAGCGAAGGGCAAAGCTGATGGCACCTTCGATAGCGGAATCAATGGCAGAGACGCTCGCGAAGCCAATGGCAGAGTCAATGGCGGAGACGCTTGCGGAGTCGATGGCGGAGTCACTTGCAGCGTCAAAAGTAGCACAGAGTATATTGTCATTAGCAGCCGAACTTGGAACTATTCCGGCAGAAGAGCAGCAGCGCATCGCAGGGGAACAGGATGATGAGACACTGGAAAAGTGGCTGAAACTTGCTGCGCGCTCAACAACTGTGGAAGAGTTCCTGTCTGGAATGTAGAGACGAGTCTGTCTCATTCTTAAGCGGCGGGTCTGCCGCTATTATCAACCAAACAATTTCGGGACGTGTCTGTCTATCTATTTCTGTTATGGGAAAGCACGGGAATGATCCGTGAAAAGATTTGAATAATTCCGTTGTTCATAATATAATGAAAAAACGGAGGATTTATTATGTCATTTGCACATTTACACGTCCATACAGAGTACAGTCTGCTGGACGGTTCCAATAAAATCAAAGAATATGTAAAACGAATCAAGGAACTTGGCATGACAGCGGGAGCCATCACGGATCATGGTGTCATGTTCGGCGTGATTGATTTTTATAAGGAAGCGAAGAAGGCAGGGATCAATCCGGTTTTGGGATGCGAGGTCTACGTGGCACCGAACTCCAGATTTGACCGGGAGATGTCCCATGGGGAGGATCGCTATTATCACCTAGTGCTGTTGGCGGAGAATAACCAGGGGTATCAGAATCTCATGAAGATTGTATCGAAGGGATTTGTGGAGGGATACTACTATAAACCGCGTGTCGATATGGAACTTTTAGAACAGTATCATGAGGGGCTGATTGCGTTGAGTGCCTGTCTGGCAGGTGAGGTGCAGCGTTATCTTGTCAGAGGTCTTTATGATGAGGCGAAGAAGACGGCGCAGCGCTATGAGGCATGCTTCGGTAAGGGCAATTATTTCCTGGAACTGCAGGATCACGGAATTCCGGATCAGAAGACAGTGAATGCCGGTCTGATGCGGCTTAGCCAGGAACTTGGTATTGAACTTGTCGCCACCAATGACGTGCACTATACCTATGCGGAGGACTGGGAGGCACATGATATCCTGCTGTGCCTGCAGACAGGGAAAAAGTTGTCCGATGAGAACCGGATGCGCTATGAGGGCGGACAGTATTATGTCAAATCCGAGGAGGAGATGCGCGCACTTTTTCCCTATGCCGCGCAGGCAATCGAGAATACCCAGAAGATTGCAGACCGGTGTCATGTGGAGATTGAATTCGGCGTGACGAAGCTGCCACACTTTACAGTGCCGGACGGGTATGATTCCTGGACGTATCTGAACAAATTGTGTCATGAGGGACTGATCCAGCGTTATCCGGACCGCCATGACGAGCTGCTGCCGCAGCTTGATTATGAGCTTTCCGTTATCCAGAAGATGGGATATGTCGATTACTTTCTGATCGTGTGGGATTTTATCAATTATGCCAGAACGCATGGCATCCCGGTCGGACCGGGGCGTGGAAGCGCGGCGGGAAGTCTTGTCTCCTACACGACCGGTATCACCAATATTGATCCGATCCGGTATAATCTTCTGTTTGAGCGTTTTTTAAATCCGGAGCGTGTCACGATGCCGGATATTGATATTGATTTCTGCTATGAGAGACGAAGTGAGGTCATCGACTATGTAATCGGGAAATACGGCAAGGACTGCGTGACGCAGATCGTTACATTCGGTACGCTGGCTGCGCGCGGAGTCATCCGCGATGTGGGGCGTGTGATGGATCTGCCGTACAATTTCTGTGATACGATTGCGAAGAACATTCCAAACGAACTGAACATCACCATCGATAAGGCGCTTACCATGAATCCGGAGCTGCGCACCATGTACGAGACGGATGACACGGTGCATACACTCATCGATATGGCAAAACGTCTGGAAGGACTGCCGCGCCATACGTCCATGCATGCGGCGGGTGTCGTGATTTCACAGAAGGCGATGGATGAGTATGTACCGCTTTCCAGAGCTTCAGACGGCACGATTACCACGCAGTTCGTCATGACAACGATCGAGGAACTCGGTCTGTTAAAAATGGACTTCCTCGGACTTCGGACGCTTACCGTAATCAAAGATGCCGTTGCCCTTGTGGAGAAGAATCACGGTGTGCGGATCGACGTCGATCACATCGATTATAATGACAACAGCGATCCGGATGCGATCCAGATTGATTACGGCGACAAGAAGGTGCTGGATGCGATTGGAACCGGAAAATGCGAGGGCGTCTTCCAGCTTGAAAGCGAAGGCATGCAAAACCTTTGCAGGCGCATAGGTCTTAGCGCGTTTGAGGAAATCATAGCTCTCATAGCCCTTTACCGTCCGGGCCCCATGCAGTTTATCGACCAGTTTATCGAGGGCAAGCGCGACAGCTCTAAAATTCAGGTTCCGCACCCGCTTTTAAAGGATTTGGTAAGCGAAACATACGGGGTTATTGTTTACCAGGAACAGGTCATGATGGCGGCGCGCATAATATCGGGCTACACGCTTGGCGAAGCGGACTTGTTAAGGCGCGCAATGGGCAAGAAGAAGCCCGAAATCATGGCAAAGCAAAAGGCAGTCTTCGTCGAGCGCGCCGAAAAAACCAACGGAATAAAGCATGATGAAGCAGAGCGCATTTTCGCCATACTCGAAAAATTTGCTCAGTACGGCTTCAACAAATCCCATTCCGCCGCCTACGCAATGCTTTCGTACCGCACAGCGTTTTTGAAGGCGAATTATCCCGTCGAATTTATGGCGGCGGTGCTTTCGAGCGAACTCGGCAATCTTGACAAGGTTTCAAACTTCATCAACGAATGCGAGTCGATAAACATCAAGGTTCTCGGTCCCGATGTGAATATTTCGCGCGAAGGGTTTACGCCTATAGTAAATTCCTCGTGGAAGCCTGCCGAAGGTTTTATGTTTGCGGATTCCGCAGGCTCCATAAGGTTCGGGCTTGCGGCGGTTAAGGGCATAGGCGAATCCGCCGCGCGGCAAATTGTCGAAGAGCGCGACAAAAACGGCGAGTTTAAGGACATCATAAACTTTGCGGAGCGTGTCAATGTAAACAAGCGCGTAATGGAAAGCTTGATTTTGTCGGGCGCGTTTGATTCTTTCGGAATAGACAGGGGCGCGCTGATTGCGAGCGCGGACGCGATTTTAAACCACGCAAACGACTTGCGCAAAGACTTTGCCGTCGGGCAGACAAACTTGTTTGACATGTTTGACATTTCGGAAACAGGCGCAAAAAAAGATGTTTCCTCAATTATCGACACTTCGGTTGCGCCGATGTCGATTGCCCAAAAATTGCAGTCGGAGAAGGAGCTTTTGCGCTTCTATGTTTCGGGGCACCCGATGAACGAGTTTGCGGGAATTGACGACGCCCTTGACTATTTGCCTTCCGAAGCCTTGGTCAAGCGCATTTCGCGCGACAGGTTTAGGTTTTGCGGCGTAATTTCAAATTTGACAAAACGCCTTACCAAAAAGGACAACAAGCCTTGGGCGTATTTCACTCTGTCTTCAAGGCATGGAAAGTCATTGCAGATAAATTTCTTTCCCGCCGCCTACGAAAAGTGCAAGGACATGCTTATAGACGGCTCATGCGTCTGCGTTGTCGGCGAATGCAGGAGCGAAAACGGCGGAGACGTAAGGTTTAACGGAGAGAGCGTAAGTTCCATGTCTTTTGCCGCGACAAGCGCGATAAAAACTTGCGATTGGGTAATCGAACCCGAAATGCACGCGCAGCGTTTCATAAAAATGCTTTCAAACTATATTTATAAAGACGCGGGGGCAGGCTCGGTGGAGCATCGCATTTTTTTGAAGGCGGGCGCGGAAGATGTCTTGGAAGTCGCCGCTTCCGAAAATATGCGTTCGGGGTTTAATGCGAGGGCGTTTAAGCTTTTGTGTTCCGAACCCGCGCTCATAAAAATGAAGGCGCGGGCAATCCCCATTCCCGAAAGGGAAAAGCCCAAATGGGGCGGCTACAAAAATAAAACGGCGCAATGAGAAAATCCACGCGCAAAATTGGAGCGGGTCGGTTGCTTTTTGGAAAGCTTTTGCAATAAGATTTTGGCAAGTTGCGGAATCAATGTTCTGCAACTTTTTTATGGATTTTGCTTTGTATTTCTGTTTTTAGCGGCGCACTTTTTATGGCATAAAAAAACGACACCGAAAAATATCGGCGCCGTCTTTTGTCTAAATCTTTCAAAGGCTGTTTTTGCCGAAAAAGCGGAGCTTTCATCAAGCCTGCGTTGCCGCGGGATTTTCAAAAGCTTGCGGGTTTTCCGCCATCGTTTGTTCCTGAGCTTGGCTTTCTTTTTCAGCCTCTTTTTTGGCGAGAATTTCTTTGATTTCGTCCAAGGTTTTTACTTTTTCAAAAACAATGTCTTTTACCAAGTCGCCATCAATCGTTTCAAATTCGATTAAGGCTTGGCTCATTAAGTCAAGCTGGGCGCGTTTCTTTGTGAGAAGTTCGCGCGCGCGGTTTTCTTGAAAATCTATGATGCCTTTAATTTCATCGTCGATTTGCTGCGCAGTCTTTTCGCTGAAATGCCTGTCGCGGGCGATTTCTTTGCCGAGGAATATGTGCTCTTGATTTTCGCCTAACGCTATCGGACCGAGAGAGCCCATGCCCCAGTCGCAAATCATTTTGCGGGCGATTTTTGTCGCCTGCTTGATGTCGCTTGCGGCCCCGTTTGTCACTTCTCCGAAAACGACCTCCTCGGCAACCCTGCCGCCGAGCGTGGAGCAAATTTGGTTTAAAAGCGAAGTTTTGGATTCCGTCAAAGTGTCGCGCTTTGGCAGGAACATCGTTGAGCCGAGGCTTTGACCGCGCGGGATAATCGTGACTTTATGGACGGGCATGTTGTTGTCGTCAAGAGCGCACTGCGTAAGGGCGTGGCCCGCTTCATGGTATGCGATGAGCTTCTTTTGGTCGTCGTCCATGAGTCTGCGGCGTTCCCTGCCGAAAAATACCTTGTCGCGCGCGATGTTTATGTCTTCCATTGAGACGGTCGGACTGTTGCGCCGCGCCGCGGTGATTGCGCCTTCGTTTAGCAAGTTCGCCAAGTCCGCGCCCGAGCATCCGGGGCAGAGGCGTGCAACTTTTTCCAAGTCAACGCTTTCGTCGAGCTTGATTTTTCGCGCGTGGATTTTCAAAATTTCTTCGCGGCCCTTTGCGTCGGGAGTGTCTATTACAACCTGCCTGTCAAACCTGCCGGGGCGCAAAAGCGCGCTGTCCAATACGTCGGGGCGGTTTGTCGCGGCGATTATTATTATGCCTTCATGCCCGTCGAAGCCGTCCATTTCCGTAAGGAGCGAATTCAGGGTTTGCTCGCGTTCGTCGTGTCCGCCGCCCATGCCTGCACCGCGCTGTCTGCCGACAGCGTCGATTTCGTCGATGAATATCAGGCAGGGGGCGTTTTTGCGCGCCTGCTCAAACATGTCGCGCACGCGCGCCGCGCCAACGCCCACGAACATCTCCATGAAATCGGAGCCGCTGATTGAGTAAAACGGAACGTTTGCTTCGCCCGCGATTGCCCTTGCAAGCAGGGTTTTGCCCGTTCCGGGAGGACCCATCATCAAAATGCCTTTGGGAATTTTCGCCCCGATTTTTCTGAATTTTTCGGGAGTTCTCAAAAAGTCCACAATTTCGGCGACTTCCTCTTTTGCTTCGTCGCAACCCGCCACATCGTCAAATGTCGTGCGGTCTTTGTCGGGCGAAAGAAGCCTCGCGCGGCTTTTGCCGAAGTCCATGCCCATTTTGCTCGACGCCCTCATCTGTCTGGAAATCAGAAAGAAAATCACGCCGACAATTAAAAGCCCCGGAAGAAATGTGAAAAACACGTTGCTCCATACAGAGCCCGCGCTTTTTTCGGAGATTGTCCATGGTGCCGTCGGAGAAGTCAAAATCTGGTAATTATCCTCTAAAATGGTGCCGCTGAATTTGAACGGAAGCTTGCGCGGAGTGTCGGCGGGTGCGTCTTCTTTGCCGAAGCGCGGATTTTGAATGTAGCCGTTTACTTCGTACCAGTTTGCGCCTCCGTTGGGGTCGTTGCGGATATTGAGGCTCAATATGGAGTCGTTTGCGGCCGCCTTCATGAGCTCTTTGATTGTGAAAGTCTGCTCGGACGGGCTGTTTCCGTCCGCAAAAAATTTGAGCATCATCAGTATCAAAATAAGCACTATCCAGACAGACAGCGTTTTTGCCTGATTTTTTCTTTTTTTCAAAATTTTAAAATGTTCGTTTCCCATAATAATATATTTGTGCGAGCGATTATAAAATCACATTATTTTCCAAGGAAAAAGCAATATTTTCAATAAGCGGGCTTGTAGGTCAATCTAAATGCGCGGCCGACATCATTTAATTTGCAAAAATCGGCGATAGCCAAACTTGGCGACCATATTGCCTCTCCCGAACTTAAACAGACAAGCGGAAAAGACTTTCGTTTCAAAACAGGCGTTTTTTTTGCGCTCATCATATCTTTTACAAGCCGTTTTGATTTTGAGCCGATTGGCGCATAGGCGTCGGAAGGCTCTGTGTTTCGGGCAAAAAGCCCTGAGGGCATTGGGCGGACGAAGGCAAATTGCGATTCGTCGAAATGCCCGCCCTTTATTTTTTCAAGCATTGCGCTTGAAATTTCCGCTTCTTCCAAAAATATCGAACCGCCGATTGGCAGCTTGTTTTCCCCGAAAGTTAGCGAAATCTCCCACTTTGCGGCGGGTTTTGCCTCTATTATTTCAAGAGATTTTTCCCTTGGATTAAACAACATAAAGCCCGTTTTAAGGCTGGTTTGGGCGGATTTGCCTTTTAAACATTCGTCCAAAAACAAGTCAACTGCGCCCGCGCGCAGTTTTTGCCCGTTTTGCGCCAAAAGCTTTTGAGCCGCCCTGCGCAGAAGGGCTTGGGAACTTGCGGCAAAATCGCTTAAGAAAATTTTTTTGCCCTCTGGTTTTGTTTCGCGCAAAAACGCATCTTCGATAAACCTTGCGTCCTCTTCGAGGAGCTTGCGCGTTCTGAAAGCCGAAGACGCAAAGTTTGCGCCGCAGGCGTTTTCAAAAAGGGGCAGAACTTCGTTTCTGATTTTATTTCGCAGAAAAATGCTTGAAAAATTAGATTCGTCCTCACGCCATTTAATGCCGAATTTTTTCAGGACGTCTTGGATTTCAGGCTTTGCAAGCGTTAAAATCGGGCGGATTTTTATAAGTCCGTTGGATTTAGCGACGGGTCGGGGCGCGCAAAGCCCTTCAAGGGCGGAGCCGCGCATAAGGCGCATCAACATCGTTTCCGCGACATCCGTTTTGATATGCCCCTGCAATATGGCGTCGATTTTCAGCTTTTTGCATTCTTTTTCAAAGAAGTCGCCGCGCAGTTTGCGCAGACTCTCTTCCGAAATTTTTTTGAGGCATTTTTGGCGCGATTTTACGACCAGCTTTACGCCGAGCTTTTTGCAGAGCGTCTTGCAAAATTCTTCGTCAACATCCGCGTTTTTTCTGACTTTGTGGTTGAAGTGCAAAGCGGTTATATTTTCGTTTCCGCAGAGAAGTTTGGCAATGTATAGTAAAAACACGCTGTCGCTTCCGCCGGAAAGCGCGACTGCGAGTTTTTTCCCCGAAGCCAGCTGTTTGCGGATTTCCGCCAGCGCACTTTGTTCGAGCGCGTTTTGGTCGAAGAAAAAGTTTTCAGGCGAGAGAGTTTGTTCCATTAGAATATAGCTGCGCTTAGAAGGGTTGCGGCTGTTATTGCGGGAGGCAAAATCCATTTTGCGGGGCTTTTGATTTCAGGGTATAAAAACAAGCTTGCCAAAATTGCCCATTCGCAGGCAAACGCCGCAACGGGGGAGATTTTAACGTTCAATACCACTGCTAAATCGGAAAAAATTTTTGCAGAGTTTAACATTATTTCAAGAATAAAAGCGGCAATCGAATTTGTAATCGGGCACAGGAAATTCGGCAAAACGACGGAAGCCGCCCCGCAGGCGACCGCCGCCGTCGCGCCCAAAACAAAAGGAATTGAAAGGAATGCCGAAAGCAAAGGCACATAGCCGAAATAGCAGGAGCAAAGCGGCGCGCTTGCAAACATTGCGGCAATTCCAATGCAAAGCCCCGCGATAATTCCGCGCTCGCATTTAAGGTAAATCCGCCTCGGAAGAGGGGGATTTTTCAATTCAAAGCCGCGCAGATTTTGTATTTTTTGCGACAGGGCTTCATCGAGTTCCACCGCGTACAAAACTATCGCCAAAACGACCGAGTAAGACAGGGCAAAGCCTGCGTCAAAGAAGTTTGACGGGTTAAACGCAAGCGATATGAAAAATGCCGCCACAAGAGAGGCGAATGTTTTGGGTTTGCGCAAGAATGCGTAAGAAAGCCAAACTGTCGAAATCATTATAAATGCCCTCATCGCGCTTGGCGCGGATTGGCAGACGCTGACATACAAAAATAAAATCGGCAAGCTTATGGCAGGAGCCGCTTTTTTGGGAACGCGCAAAAGATTTAGGATAAAGTAAATAATGGAAGCGAGCATTCCGACGTGCAGTCCGCTAACCGCAAAAATATGCATTGTTCCCGTAAGCTTGAAATCGTTTTTTGCGTCTTTGGAAAGATAGGATTTGTCGCCCAAAATCATTGCGCGGAATGCCCGCGCTCCTTCATTTTCGGCATTTGCGCCGCCGTAAAAAGTTCCGAGCTTTTCTGCGATATATTCCCGCGCGGATTTGTAGAGCGAATACGGAAATTTCGCGCTTTCAATTTCCGTTTTTTCCGCCGAATATGCGTTGAAAAATATGTTTTGATTCAGAAGATAATTGTTAAATCCCTCTTCTTTTTCCACTTCGCGGACTATGAAACTACCCCTGATTTTGTCGCCTTGCCAAATGTCTTTTGCGTCTTTTGCGTAGAACCAGATTTTGCTCCCCTTTGCCTTTTCAAAATTTTTCGACGCGGAAAGGACTTTGCCTATGCCGTACGAAGCTCCTTTTTCGTTTCTGCCGGCGCGCTCTGCGAAAATTTCAAGCTCTGCTTCTTGCGAAGTGAAGTCGGGGTAAGGATTTTGAGGAGGTATTGAAATTATTGCGCCCGAGATGAATGCCAAAAGCATCATTGGCAGGCGGAGATTTTTGTTTGCGATTATAAAATGAAAAACGAGCGCGCCCGCCAGCACGAGAAGGGCGGACAAAATGTTCGCGCCGATTTCAAAATAGCGCGACAATGCTATGCCGAACGCGAATGCGAAAGCGTATTTTGCAAGAGGGGCTTGGCGTCTGATTTTTGAATTAACGTCCGTCATTTACTAATTCAAGAGGCAGAACGGCGTCTCCATAGCTATCAAACTCGATTTTTCCCGACACGCCTTCAAATGTTTTGCCTTTCAAGAGAAGTTTTGCCGCTTTTGCGTCTTTTGCGGCGTTTAAAATTGCGTTTGCGGTGATTTTTACCGAGTCGTACGCTACTGCCGCCGCAAGGTTTGGTCGAGATTTGAAGCGTTTTTGGTATGCTGATTTGAATTCTGCCGCGTTTGTCTTGCCAAGCTCAAACGCGCTTTTCACTTTTTCGATTTTCAGGTTTTTGAAGGAGTTTGCGCCTTTGTTTTGCAGGGCGCAACTTGCGTAAATCCTGCCCTTAAATCCCGCTTCCGAGAGAGACTTCAATATCGCGTTTTGCTTTTCTTCCGGGGCGTAAAGCAGTACGTAGTCGATATTCGTTATGCTTTGCGCAAGAAGGCTGAAATTTTCTTCGTTTTCCGAAAAGCTTTCGGTGAAAATTTTTATGTTTAAGCTGCCCGTTTGGAACTTTAAAAATTCGGTGCAACTCTTGCCCAAAACGGAGTCTTCCGCCAAAATTATTTCAGACTTCTTTTCTTCGGTTTTTGCGGCGGGGATTTTCTTTGTCATTTCTTCGCAGACTTGCGCTCCGTTTAAAAATATGCGCACCGCGTTTTCGGTTTGCGTCGCAATCGGGGGATATTGGCTGAAAAAATTTACGAGCGCGCCCGTTTCTTCAAATTTTTTCAGCTCGAACGCGCATTGTTTCGTAAATCCCGCGTGGATAACATCGGCGTTGCGTAGTTTCAATACTTCGATTGCGGTATAAAGCTCTTCTTTTGAATTGCCTGTTTCCAAAAAGAGCAGGTTTATTTTTGAGGAATTTTTTGTTTGAAGAGTGTTGAATTCCTCTGCCGCAAGCGTCATTGCATTTTTTATTTCAGCCGCAAGCTCCGAATTTTCGCTTTTGGGCAATATGACGCCCATTTCTATTGGAGACATCGCTTTCAGCGCGATTTGGCGGTTTGATTTTTCAACGTTTGAGACGCATCCGAAAAGGATTGCCGCTAAAACTGTTAAGATTGGAAGTTTTATTTTCATATAAAAAAACAAGCGGAAAAGAACAAACTTTCCCGCTTGAAATCCTTTATTTATTTTCCTCGTCAGGATCGGGCATTTCTGTGAAATCCTCGTCTTTTGGCTCGCTTTCATCAACGGAAGGCGGGATGTCTTCGGTTGCGTAATAGCTGTGGTAGCTCTTGTTGTAGTAAGACGTGCTGTACATTCCCGCGCTTGAAGCATTCACCATGTTCATTATCGCGCCCAAAATCGGAACGTTGCTTTCAAGCAGTCTCTTTATGTAATTTTTGATGAACTTGCGTTTTATTGCGTTAAACTTGATTACATAAATCATTCCGTCAACGTATGGGAGAATGGAAACCGCGTCGCTTACGGCGCCGATAGGCGGAGTGTCTATGAAAATCTTGTCGTATTGCGTGCGCAGTTCTTGCAGCATTTGCACGAATTTTTCAGAGTTCAAAACCTGGGTCGGATTTGCGGCTCTGCGTTCGCAGGGCAGAACGTCCATGTTCGGAAAGTATTCGTGCACGATGCTTTCCTGCAAGGTGTTTTTGTCTTCGATATAAGATAAAATTCCCGTTTCCGCATTTAAATCCAAAATCTTTGATATTGCCGGCAAACGCAAGTCGGCGTCGATTATCAAAGTTTTTTCTCCGTTCATCGCCGAAGTAAACGCGAGGTTTGAAAGCACGAAGCTTTTGCCTTCCGAAGGCGTTGTGGATGTGGAGAGGATTACTTTTGCGGTTTTTCCGATATGGCTTAATTTTATGGAGGAGAGAATCGCCTTGAAAGATTCCGCCGCGCCTCTGTCGGCGTTGGAGGCTGAAACTTGCGCCTTTTCAGAGGAATTGAGCCTCTTGATTCTCGGAATTGAACCCAAGAGCGGAAGCCCTATGATAGATTCCACGTCGTATGCGGATTTTGCCTTGTCGTCGAGGAACGCGACGGCGAAAGCCATTACGATGCCGCCCAAAATGCCGCCTAAAACGCCGATTATTATGTTCAAAATGTAATTCGGGCTTGACGGTTCGGAAGAGCTTAGGGCAGTGTCAACGATTTTAGCGGAAGCGGGTATCAAATTGACTTCCGCCAAACGCTTGTTCATTTGAAGCTGCATTTCCTGCAAAAGCATTTCTGCCGCGTTCTTTTCGCGTTCGATTACCTTGTAGGCGACTGCCTTGTCGGAGAGGTCGTTGCGTTCGGCATTCTTTTCGGCGAGAGCCTTTTGGAGGTTTTCATAGTTCTTTTGAACCATCTCGTAGTTTGCGGCAATTTCTTGAACAGTGGATTTTACCGCGACGTTGAGCTCGTTGTTGGTCTGTTCGAGCCTGCGCGTAAGCTCAATCATTTTCGGGTGCTTTGCCTTGTAGCGTTTTTCATATTGGGCAAGGTCGATTAAAAGCATCGAACGCTGTTGCAAAAGCTGGGAGACGTGCGGATTTGAGCGGATTCTCGGCAATTCCCAAAGGTTGCCTTTTTCGCGCTCGCATTCCTGTATCAAACGCCATTCCGTTTGGGCGGCTTCGTAGTTTTGCTTTGCTATCGTTACGGAAGTAGTGAGGTCCACAAGCTCTTTTGCGAGCATGTCAACGCGCTGGTCGAGCGATTCCGCCTTGTTTTCCTTGCGGTAGTTTACGAGCTTTGATTCAAGTTCTCGGACTTTTGTATCCTGGAAGTTTACTTTGTCGCGCAAAGCTTCAATCATCATCAGCATGTCTGAAGAGTTTGTCTGCTGGGAGTAGGTGATGAATTCCTTTGCGTACAAGTTTGCGACTCTTGCCGCGAGGTCTTTGTCGGGGTGGGTGTAGTCGATGTTTACGACAAAGCTCATTCTGTTTGGCGCAATATTGCGGTTGCGAATCAATATGCCTTCTTCCGTGATTTTTGCGCCGAAAGTAATCATGTCGTGGTAAGGAGCCATCAAGCGTTGGGCTTCGTCGGGCTTAAGCTGCTTCTTTACGAAAGAAACGACTTCCATTGATTCCAAAAGCTTGATTTGCGTGTTGAAGTCCTGCACGTCCCTGATGTCGTCGCGGCGGGAGCGGTCGGCTTCAACGGGCTTATCGACGCTTCTTAGGATTCTGATTGTGGCGCGCGAAGTGTAAACGGGCGTGACTCTGAAAGTATAAAGAATGCTGCCGGACAGGATAATCAAAAAAGTGATTACTATAAACCAGATTTTTTCGCGCAAAATTTGCAGATAGTCGGCGAAAGTTCTGTTTGGAATTTCATTTCCCTGCGGAGCCGCCCCGTAATTTTTGCCGTAAGGGTTTCCGTAAGTGCCGTAATTTCCGTATGAGCCATAGTTGCCGTATCCGTTATAGCTTCCATATCCGTAGCCATATCCGTATGATGCCCCGTATCCGTACGACTGGTTGGAACCTCCGCCGTTTGAAAAAGATGAAACCACCTTTTTCTTTACGACTTTTTTAGGCGCATTGTTTTGCTGGGTTTGCGCGTCTTTTTTTTCTTCGCTCATTTTTTTAAATTGTTGTTGTGTTTTAAGATATGGGAATTCTTGTTATATGATGTCTTCCTTGACTTCGATGATGTCGCCGTTTTTGATGGGGAAGTCCGGAGCCTGGTCTGTAAGAATTTCCCTGACATTGATTGTGAAAAGTTCTTCCTTGCCGTTTTCAAGCTTGCGCTTTACCAAAACCGCGCGGCGGTTGGCTCTCGGGGAGAAGCCGTTGCAACCCGCGATTACCCTTGTAATGGTCATCTTGTCCGCCTCTTCGCGCGGAAATTCATATTCGCAGGGACGCGCCACAAAGCCCAAAACATAGCAACTCTGCTTTGCATATTCGCGTATGAAGAGCGAAACTTGCGGTTTTTGCAAATAGTCTTTTTCGTAAAGAGCGGTGATTTTTTGCTGAGCTTCTATCAATGTTAAGCCCGCGATTTGCACTTTACCGATAAGGGGCAGTATAATTGTTCCGTCAGATACGATTCTTGCGTCTATGTTTGACAATTCAGGCTCTTGAAAGACGCTCATTTGGATTACGTCCATCGGACGCAACTTGTATGAAGGCGAAGTTTGCTGGGCATGCGCTGTTTGGGCAAAAATTGCGCCCGCAAACAATAAGATAATAGTAAAGTATTTTTTCATAAATCATTTTTCATAAAATAGGAAACGCATGGTGTTTTCAAGTAAAATTTCTTTCCTCCGCAAATTGCGGGATTAAATTTTTCGATGCTTAAAAAACAAAAAAGCGGCAATTTGTATTTTGCCGCTTCTTCAAGATTAAAAAATTGCGTTTTACTTCAAATTCAACTGCTTTACCAAAGCGTCAAAACCCGCTTCGTTGGAGATTGCCAATTCGGAAATCTGCTTTCTGTCAAGCTCGATGTTGGCTTTCTTCAATGCCGCCATAAATACGCTGTATTTCAAGCCGCGGACACGGCATGCCGCATTTATTCTGGCAATCCAGAGCTTGCGGAATTCGCGCCTGCGGACTCTGCGGTCGCGATAGGCGTAAACGCCTGCGTGCATCTGCGCGTCTTTTGCGAATTTGTAGAGGCGGCTCTTGTTGCCGAAATAGCCTCTGGTTGTTTTCAAAACACGCACTCTTCTTGCGCGCGTTTGAACTGCATTTGTTACTCTTGGCATGTTTTATTCTTTCTTTTTTTAATGGTCCGGGGGTCGCCTTTGCACCCTTTCGACGCTATTTTTTACTGTGCCTCAATAGAATTATGCAAAGGGCATTGCGGCTTTCATGTTTGCCGCTACGCCTTCCGCAACTTTCTTGTCATGACCTGCAACGCGCTTTTGCTTTACAGATTTGCTGCGGAGCAAGTGGCGTTTGCCGGGGCTGCGGCGGAGAAGTTTACCGCCTGCCGTCAACTTGAAGCGTTTTGATATTGATTTTTTTGTCTTTTGCATTTTTCCCTTTAATTAGAAAACTCGTAAATAAAAAGTTTTAAGTGTCGGCTGTAAAGCTTTTTTTGCATTTTTTTTTGCATTGCGGCTTTTGGCGTGGATTTTTTTGTCAGAAGATTGATTCTCTCGACCATTGTTTCGGGGCGGCGGATTTTTCGCTTTCGCTTCCTGCAATCCTTTCGAGGCGTTTGATTGAGCCGAGGTTGATTACGTTCTTGTAGCCGAGCCTTTGAAGCTTTGCTCTTGCCTTTTCCGCGCGGACGCCCTTTTTGCAGTAAACGCCGATATTCGCGTCTTTTGGGATGTCGTATTCGGCAATTTCTTCTTCGATAATGTCAACAGGCATTGATATTGCGCCGCTTACATGGATTTCGGAAAATTCTTCGGGCGTGCGGACGTCTATTATGACTTCGCAATCGTGGCGTTCAATGATTTTTTCGCTCGGGATTGTGGTGGCGCATCCCGCGAAAATAATTGCGGAAAGGGCGGACAAAAATATGGTGCATATGTTTTTCATGATGGCATTATGACAAATCGTAAGGGTCGATGTCGAGAAGTTCTTGTATTTCTTCGTCGAATTTAAAGTTTTTGCGCAGGGCGTTCAGTCTTTTCGATACCGCCGTTATCGACGAACAGAAGTACCAGATTTGCCATCTGTAAAAATCTTCGACCTTTTCTATCGGGGCGGGAACTGGGCCTCGTATTTGGCAGATTTCTCCGATTTCCCTTTCTGCCGCCTGCGCCCACTGCTCCGTGTAGTATTCGAGCTTTTGCAGGGAGCGGCTTTTAAATATATGGCGGATTAGCTTTGTTGCGGGCGGGTAGTGGTATTCTATCCGCGCAGAAAGCTCCTCTTCCAAAAACGACTCCATGTCGCTTGTCTTGGCGTATTGGATTGGCGGGGCTTCGGGCGTTCTGGTTTGTATTATGACTTCTCCTTGCGCGTTGCCTCTTCCCGCCCTTCCCGCAACCTGCACTATCAGCTGGTAGGTGTGTTCCGACGCCCTGAAATCGGGGATATGCAAGCTTATGTCGGCATTCACGACGCCAACCAAGGTCACCCGCGGGAAATCGAGGCCCTTGGCTATCATTTGCGTTCCGATTAAAATATCCATGTTGCCGCGCCTGAAATCCGCAAGCACTCTGCGGTAGTCGTCTTTTTTCCTCATTGTGTCGGCGTCCATTCTTCCTATTCTTGCCTGCGGAATTATCGCCTTTAAGGTTTCTTCGATTTTCTGCGTTCCGAAAGAATGCCACTTCGCGTTTTTCGAACCGCATTGCGAACAAGAAACGGGGGCGGGCTTTTGGTAGCCGCACATGTGGCACTTCACGATGTTTTCGCTTCTGTGCCACGTCATTGAAATTGAGCAGTGGGGGCATTCTTCGACATGCCCGCAGTCGGGGCATTCGTAAACTTTGGAATATCCGCGCCTGTTTAGAAAAAGCATTGACTGCTCGCCGTTTTCAAACCTTTCGTAAAGCTTGTTTATAAGCATGTTTGAAAGCAGGGTGTTCGGCTTTTCGTACTTCATGTCCACAATCTTGATTTTCGGCATTTGCGCGCCGTCAATTCTCGACATTATTTTGCTTTGCGAGTACTTTTTTTGGCGGACATTGTAAAGGGTTTCAAGAGACGGGGTTGCAGAGCCTAACACGCAAACCGAGTTGGACAGATGCGCGCGCATTACCGCGGCGTCCCTTCCGTTGTAGCGCGGATTTTTATCCTGCTTGTACGCGCCGTCATGCTCTTCGTCAACTATGATTAAGTCGGGGTTTTCGATTGGGGCGAAAACGCAGGAACGCGCCCCGACGACGACTCTCGCCCTGCCTTCGGCAAGCGCGCGCCAGGCGTCGAGCCTCTGTCCGTCCGAA